>ERZ1643247.1400-NODE-1400-length-22361-cov-4.554828_pt1 | contig 22361 bp, 15 predicted proteins | sample MGYA00579264_ERZ1643247 | MGnify/ENA primary metagenome ERZ1643247 (study PRJEB29033, sample SAMEA4952262) | chicken gut metagenome | biome: Broiler Chicken; feature: Gastrointestinal Tract; material: Caecum | place: Ireland | collected 2018 | study: Broiler... | reverse complement strand
GCCTTTTATCGTAGTCCCGCCGATGTCTATTCCGCATTTCAGCATTTTCGTTCCGCCTTCTTTACGGTGAGTTTTACGTCCACTTCAAACATTCTGCTCCACGGCATTTCGACATGCAGAGTATCCACGCGCCCGTATACGGAAGGATAGTATGTCTTCATGCGTTTATCGATTTCTTCCTTGACAATCTCCGCCACTTTTCCCGCCTTGCCGTCCGTATGGAAATAGTCCAGTCCCATCTTCGGCAAATAAGTATCGGTGACATATTTTTTGACGAAAGGCATATATCCGATATCTTCATAGTAGCGATGAAGGAGAAAGCTCTCGTTTCCCGTTTCGTCTTTCCCGAGCAGATACAATACCGCTTCGCACACCGCCGTTCCGAGCGTATTCGACGACGTGTTCCAACCCGCGTAGGCATGAACTTTCAGCATAATGTTTTCCTCGTTCATCAGCCTGACGAGTTCTTCGTCCCCGCCGTTACAATACGCCACGTCTCCGACGGCGACGACTTTTCCCTTTTCCAGCGCATATTCCATATAGGAAACGAACTCGCCGAGGTTTCTTTCGATGTCGTATGCGGTGACGTATTCCGGTTGATCGGGATACCACATTCCCGAGCCTTGGTTGACCGCAAGGAGGATATCCGCTTCCAAAAGGGAATATACCCTCTGTCCGCCTACCGCCATGATATGATATTTTATCGTTTCGTCGAGAACCCTGTCCTCAAACCAAGGGATTACCGCACCCGCCTTTGACGAGGCGTATTTTACAAAAATTTTGGGAACGGCGCTGTTCAGTTTCGCGACGGCCCTGCCGAGCAGAATCAAACCCGTATCGTCTGCGGAAGGATACATCGCCGTTTTTAAGTGCAGGCTGTTCGTTTTCAGAAACTCTCTTACCGTCATCTGATCCATCGACGTGAATCCGTAAACGGCCGCGTCATCCTGAGGAACGATGAAATAATCCACCGTACCGTTCTTTATGTATTCGAGATTGTGCATGATGACGGCGCGGTTTTTCTCCCTTCTGCCGATAAAATCGTCGAACACTTCCCGAGGGACGGTCTTTTTGATCCTCTCAAAATCCTCTTTTTCTTCCTCCGTCAGGATTCCGAGTTTCTCCTTATGCGTATACCTTCCGTATAAATGCAATTCCTTTCCGTAAAGGTCATAGTAGTCAGGCTCTTCGTCGGAAAGAGAATAATCCGGACAGCGCATAATCAACTGAAACACGTAAAACTGCATTTTCGGATTTCTCTTTCGGAGCTCCTCCACCAATTCCGCCCTTTTTATCAACGTTGAAATTTCTTCGTGGTGCAGGCGGGACGGAACGATTCCGCCGTAAATCAGCGTATCCATCGACAAAATACACGCGTCGGCTCCGTCAATATTTTTCGTCAGCCATTCAGCCAGCCGCTCCGTATCCGCGGGAATCTTTTTATTTCCCATATATTCCTTGGGCGGAAGAACAAGCTCAAAATCCGCCTTCGGCATCATTTTAGGAAAATCATAATTGCAGGGACGTTCGTCCAAGGGGAGCATCACTATCTTTTTCATATTTTTATCCTTTTAAGCGCTTTTTTTACTTCTCGTTCATAGGCCTCGGCAATCGCTACCATACCCATATCGCTCGGATGAATTCCGTCGGCCGTATATTCCGTATAGTTGCCCTTGAATATCTTTGAACCGTCCGCAAAATATACTTTATATCCCTTTTTTCTGTATTTTTCCGCAAGTCCGCAAAGATAATTTTTATAATACTTTCGCAGTTTTATCCTGTATTCGTCATATCGGTCCATCGCGAAAAGTACCCGGCTGAAAAGCACCACGGGAACCTCCGGCTTTTTTGCCAAAAATGCGTTCAGAAACCCTTCGGCATTTTCCTTCATTCTTCCGTCGATTCCGGCGTTCGGCTCGGCATCTACAAGCAGTACGTCTATTTCCCTGTCTCCGAGAACTTCGCCCATCTCCTTTTCCATCATCGCCGTTCCCGAAAACCCGAAGTTGTAAACCTGCATATCCAATTTTCTCGAAAGATAATTCGTCGGAGCCATTCCCGGACGACTGGCGCAACAGCCCTGAACAATACTCGTGCCGTATACTCCTATTTTTTCGGTTCGGCCGAATCCGGACGGCGTTACCGAGGCGGTCTCGTCCACCCCGACATACAGTTCCTCCACTGCCATATACAGCGCGAGATAAATGATATACTTTCTCGGCTTTTTCGGTTTGTCCGCAAAATGCCCCAAAGAAAGCTCATACGTGGTAGAATTTATCGGATAAATCCGCACTACTTCGTGCAGGACATAAGCGGACATCTCTTCGTCATAAACATACAAATCCGCGCCGCATTCCCCGATTTGCGTCATATTCGTCATGTCGAACGGAGCGCGATTTCGGCCTTTTAAGAACAGCTGCGTCGAATCGGTTTCAAAACGTATCTGTATCCCGGCAGATTGTTCCGCAAGCCATGCTTCTCCGTCGTTGACGGGACGAATGTAATCTCTCTCTTTCCTGGTCAGACGGCAGAAGCCGTCTTCTTCAAGGGCGTCCGAGCCGAACAGACCGAAACAACCGTCCTTGACGTTCAGCCATTTCAAAGCCCTTTCTTCCCTTTGTTCGTTTTTCAGATTCGAATCGAAATCAAATACCGTTTTTTCTTTCATGATTTTCTCAACCTCGCGAGTAGTTCAAACCCTGCCTGAACGCTTCTGTCGTTTCCCGCAAATCGCCGTAATCTTCACCCATATAGCCGTCGGCATTGACAATTTTTAATCTGTTTGTTATCAATCCGTTGCTATAATCGTTGCAATTGAACCAAACGGCGCCTTTTATCTGTTTAATATAAGCAGCCTTTTCCTCGGCGTTGATTTCCGCAAACATCTCTCTCACCCATTCTGCCTGCTTCGCCGCATTTCTGCCTAAAACTCCGTCCGTCTCGCCGCCCGAACCGCAGCCGAATTCCGAAATAATTGCACAATAGCTCTGAAAACTTACGTTCTTTTCATAGAGCGTCTGATAGTGCTCCCTGAAACTCGTCAACGTTTCTCCGTTTCCCATTTCATATTCCGTAATTCCCAACAGCTGGACATATTCCGTTCCGGGAAAATAGCAAAGATCTTCTCCCCAGGAAGAATACGGACAGGATACCCCCGACGGATTCCAGCTCCAAATGCAGTTATCCACGCCCTCTGCCTCAAAAATATCGTAGAGTCGCTGCCAAGTCATCACGAAAATATCGGGATCGAGCAAAGTAACCAAACCGCAGTAACTCGTCCAATCCGTATTCATTTCATTATTCAATCGAAAAAGGACGGGTTTTTCATAGCTCTTTATGTCCCGAGCCAAACGGCGGAAAGTTGCGTCGTATTTTCCTCTCAATATGTCGAACATCGGCGTTTTATTTTCCACGAACGAATTGTTATCCACGGTAAACTGATAAGTATACTGCAATACGGGTTTTCCGTTTTTGCCGTTTCCTCCCGCCAGCTCCGCAGCCATGGTCTGCGGGAAACCGTACACAAGGTGCGTATAAGTGGGATAAATATCGTATTTATAGCCGAACAGTCTTTCCGTTTCCGCCTGTATGTTTTTTATCCGTTCGTATTGCTCCGTAAAAGCGGCACCGCCCTCGCCTTCGTCGGACATCGAATAGCTGAATACGCCCCAGTTTATTTTATCTTCCGAGATCAGCCGATTGAAATATTCCGCGGTTTCTTCGCTCCAATTTTCGTTACCGACGGATTTTCCCGCATCAAAATAATTCTTTGCGCCTCCTTTCCTCGGAACGAACGAATAGCTGTCTATGATATCCATCATTTCCGCCGCACGATCGCGTTTCGACTTCATGACAAACAGACCGAAATTTCTGTTATCTCTTTCCTTTCGGATGACCGCTATATTGTAATAGGGACGCTCTATCTTTTCGTCGCCTTTGATATGTATTCCGTAATAATAAACGTCATATCCCGGCTTTATTTCCGTATCGTTATACAGCATTTTCCCGATTCTTTCCAATCCGTTTGCCGAAATGTATCCGTCATCGTCGATAAATCTCAGCAGCCATTCGTCGCGATAAATCCCCCACGGGTCGGAGGTCGCGAGATACGGATTACTGTTTTCGGCCGAAACGGTCAAAACAGAATCTCCCAAAGAAATTTGCAGTCTGTAATGCGCGATCGAATAATCGATATAGGAAAGCTCGTCGGCGGGAAGACAATAGGTCATTCCACCCGAATAGTCTACCATCTTCACATATTCTTCGTTATAAAATTCTGCCTTTGCGTCCGTCCGCGCAGATATGTCGGAAAAGGTATCCGCAAATTCCCCGTCGATATAAAATCTCGCCTTGGAAATGTCTTCCGCGCTTTGAAAGCCTCGCTTTTCGTCCGACAATTCGCCCTTTCCGTACACCCCTTCAAACGGATACTCGATCGCTTCGGGGTCCGTAACTTCCGTATCCGAAGATCCGCCCGTATCCGTGGAAGAGGCGGAGTTCCCCCCGCCGCCTGCGGAGCATCCGACCGACAAAAATACGGCGACGGCCGAAAACAGCATCAGTATTTTTCCCAATTTATTCATAAAATTTCAAGCGTGTCACTTCGTCGTGATCATCAACGTATTCATGACCTTTCGGCTCGCCGCAAGCGTATAGCTGCCCGTATCGCTCGAACGAATGATGACTTTGGGATCGGCGTCCGCGCCCTGTCTGGCTATTAACTGTGTGGACCCGCCGCCGTCAAAGTTTGCGCCCGTTTCAATTCCGTAATAAATCATGAAATCCGCAAGCTGAGGAAGATTGAGCCCGTAGGAGTCGTCCTCCTTTATGTCCCCGATCACGTGGGAATTGCCATAGCGGAGAGATTCTACGGCGAACACAACGAGCGTTCCGTCTTCTTTGAGTCCCACCGCCGTTCTCGGAACGTTTTCAGATTGCGCTCCGTTTGAATTTTCCAGCGTCACGGTACAGATTTTTTCTCCGTTTTGATAGGTATACGCCATCTCCCCGTCCATGACGAGAGCCTGACGGCAGCCGAGAATCGTTTCGTAGCCGTTCCACGTTCCGTCGTCGGAAGTGACCTGTACGGTCACGGAATCTCCCGCGTTCAGTTCACGGATACTTTCATCTCCGACGAAAGAAGGATCGACGACGATATAGCCTTCCGAATCCGTCGCCTTGTAAGATTCGGAAGATTCCAGAACCGTCTTTTCAAGAATGGACATATCGGTATAATCGTCCGTTATGTCTACTTTATATACGACGCTTCCCTCGGGGAATTTTCTTTTCGAAACGGGCGAAGTATGGAATATGACGGCATTTTCGACATCCTGTGAGGCATTGTTTTCATAGATTTCATAAGTTTTGTCTTGCGCCGTAAGTTCATAAGAAAGTTTTGAAGTGACGAGCTTCTTTTTCACTTCGGCACTCGTGACGTCGCCTTCGTATTGAACGATGGGTGCGATCTGCGCTTTTCCTTCCCCGTTGACGCCGAAAAGCATGGGCGCCGAAGCGGGAACGTCCGCTTTTGAGTCCGTATAAAGGAAGGAGTCCTCATAATCGTCCGTCGACGTAATCGTATGTCCGTCTTTTAAGATACATCCGTCTTTGACGAGCGCGTTCAGACAGGTAGCGCCGAAAAAATCGGCGTTTACGGTCGCGAGAACTTTCCTTCCGCTGTCTTTTTCATAAGCCGTCATCATGGAATAGGGAGTAGCCGTTTCCGGATACCAATTCGAACGCTTGTTATTCGCTGTTCCGGCATGAATTTCCGCCTTGCTCAAATCTATTTCTATCGTATAGATGATTGCGACCGTCGAATTATTCAGCGTTACGCGGTTGGCGACCATATATACTCCGTCGTTCAATCGTGTGACGGTATTCGTCACGCTCTCTCCGTCGAAATATACGGGAGTATAGGAAGTATTATATTCGACCTCCAACGTCTCCCCGGACGAATTGTCTGCCGAATTCTCCGAATCCGAGCCTCCGGGCGACGCAGAGTCGCCCGGCTGGCCGGAGCATGAAATCAGGCAAAAATTCAAACTCATCGCGGCGCAAAGAAGCGAAACAAAAGCCGCGTATTTTTTTCTCATAACGATTTCCTCCTCGCATAATGAAATTCAGGTCGGCACAAAGCCCAAAAAAACTGTTGTTTCAGCCTTTTACCGAACCGATGGTAAGTCCGCTCTTCATATAATTCATAATGAACGGATACACGCACAGAATAGGAATTACCGAAACGATAATCGTCGCCGCATTGACGTTCTGCGTATTCGTGATAAGATACGGGTCTTTGGACTGCTCCGTGGAAGCGACCAATCTGTAAAGGAACTGCGCCAAAGGCATCTGCTTCGTATCCGTGATAAAGATGATGGCGCTGCCGTAGCTGTTCCACGTACTCACGATCATGAAGAATACACAGCTCGCTATAATGGGAAGGGTCATGGGAATGACGATTCGGAAAAACAGAGTGATGCTCGAAGCTCCGTCCATCATGGCGGCTTCCTCTATTTCGGCGGGAATTCCCTCGAAGTTCGTCTTGTAGAGCAACATGTTAAAAACGTTGTTCAGACTCAAAAAAATCAAGCTCCATATGCTGTTATAGAGATTGAGAACTCTCAGCCAGATAAAAGCGGGTACGATACCGGCAGAGAACAGCATCGTGATGATAAAAAATATCATGACGGGGCCTCTGAACGGGCAGTCCTCCTTTGAGAGCGGATAAGCCGCCATCGCCATGAGGACATTGGAACCGACCGTCGCAACGATCGTAAAAAGCAGCGAGTTCTTTATCGCGGACAGAAAGTTTTCGTTTTTGAAGAGCCATGAAAAATTATCCAGCGTGAGCCCTTTCCAGACGGGGAAAAACGTAATTTCCGAATTATACTGCCCTTTGGAGAACGCGAGAGATATCACGTTCAGAATCGGAAATATGACGAGTACGAGACACAGGACCAAAAACACCCATTTGATGACGTCAAAGGTGACGTCCGCACGGGACAACTTTATTTTCGTTCTTTTCATATTGTCTCCTCCCTTTACCACAAGCTCGTATGCAGTTTTTTCTTGACGAACGTATTTCCGCCCAGCATCAGCACGAGAGCAATGACGCCGTTCATAAGCCCGAGAGCCGTGGCGACGGGATAATTACCCGCGCTCTGCATTGTCTTGTCGTACATCAAAGTATCGATGACGTACTGAGAATATCTCGTCGGAGATTCGTACATTGCCATAAATTGTTCCAAGCCGGCGGTAAACAGATAAGTCAGACTGTTGACGAGCATAAGCGCGATCGTGGGCAGAATCGTCGGAATCGTGACAAAACGAATCTTTTGGAACTTGTTTGCCCCTTCGAGCGTCGCAGCCTCGAAAAAGCTCTTATCGATGGCGACGACCGCCGCAAAAAAGATAATCGTATTCCATCCCGACCCTTTCCACGCAGCCAAAAACACCACGAGCGGCTTAAACCAACCGTTTGACCCGAAGAAATAGTAAGGTTCCTTCAAAATGCCTATGTTGATCAAGATATTGTTCAAGGCGCCGCTGTCGGGGCTGAGCAGATTTTTCCAAATACCGATCGCCATGGCCCACGAAAGGAAATGCGGAAGGCAAAGAACGATCAGGATCGTTTTGCTGACGCCCGGACGGCTGATATCCACGAGGAGTACGGCAAGAAGAATAGGGATAGGGAACGTAAGGATGATTTTTACGATATTGACGACCAGGGTATTTTTGACGGAAGTCCAAAAGAGTCCGTCCGAATCTACGAACAGCTCCGTAAACGCCGACACCGACCATTCTCCGCCCAAAAACGCCTTCACCAAAGAATGGGTTCCCAGATAATTAAATTTGCTTCTGAACGCAATGAGCGCACCCGCCATAGGGATATATCCGAACATAATCGCAAGAAACGCGGCAGGCAGGACAAACCAAAAAATATTTCTGTGTTTTTTCAGCCTGTGCATTTGCTCGCGAAAATACCCTTTTTTATCCGGCTGCGGCCGAAAAACGGCCGCAGAAACTTTTCCCCGTGATTCGCTCAAAACTTCCTTGTTTGATTTTGTCACCGGTTTCCTCCTTGCTTACTTCTTACTTGACTGATACCAAGCCTGAACATCGGCATTGCATTCATTCCAATATTTCGGAAACGCCGTATCCTTCAAATAGTTGAATTGTTTGTCGAAGGTCGCGTCGTCCTTGGCGTTGATGATATTCTGAATATAGGTTACGACCGTGGAACGGGCCGTGATGGACTGGCTGCTCCAACTCTCAATGACGGAGCACTTTGCGAGAGCACTGGTAATGACGTGGTCATAATCTTCCTCGTCCATTAAAATATTCCAGCAATTATACTGCGCCTCGCGGAGCGGCCAATATCTCTTTCCGATTTTTCCGTTGCCGCCCGTCTGATACATGGAATTGTCTTTTATGTTATTGTATTCCGGCAAAAGTTTATAGTATTTCGTTTCCCCGTTTTCTTCGACGATGGGGACGATCTTCGTCGTGCTATCTTCGTCCGCTTCGTTGGCCTCATATTCTTCTTTCGTCACGAATTCGTAACCTTCGCCTTCTTTTCCCGTGATGAAGGTGCGGTAATTTTCGTCGACGATTTTTGCGTCCATCCATTTGATGGCGGCGATGGCCTCTTCTTCCGAGACGCTGTTGGGAATCGCGCAGAAATAGCTGATGTCGTTGATGGAGGCGAGATGCCAGCCGTTATCCTCCCGCTGATCGACCGAACCGTTTGAACCGTCTCCGAGAAGATACAGCGCAAAGCCCATATCGTTCAAAGCGTCCTCTACGGAATCCGCCTTTCCGAGCGATACCATGGAATCGCAGGTAGGAGCGATATTCCAATAGGGCAGGACTGCGACGGAACAATTTCCCTGCGCATACAATCCCATGACGGTAGCGCTGGTCGAACTCGCCCACGAAGTGGACACATAACCTTTTCTGTAAAGATCGTTCATATAATGGAGATATTTATCCGTGGCGTCGCTGTAAATCCAGCTTTCGATTTCGTCGTTTTCATTCACGTAAAATTCCTTGGGCATATCGAAACAGCCGGAGATGAGTTGTTGATCCGCTTCCGAACCCTGCATGGAAAACGCATGATAAAAAGGATTCGATTCGCCGCCGAACCGAGCCTGTAATTTTTCGAGGGCGGTGGTAAATTCCGACAAAGTAGACGGGACCTCCGTAATGCCGACCTCGGCGAGGTCGTTCATGTTAAATACGATCGCATTATCGTACATAAAGCCCCAGCCCACTTCGGGCACGGCATATAATTTTCCGTTATATCGGCAGGCGTCCCAGGCGGCTTCGTCGTCGATGACTTCCAGTAAATTTTTACCGTATTCCTCTATCAAATCGGTAATATCGTAAAAAGCCTCCAAAACGACGTTTTGGTCAAACGAGCCGCGCTGCATTTTTATCAGGGAATATTCGCCCGCCAGCAAAGCGTTCGCCACGTCGTTTTCCTCGGAAGAACCGAGCATTTGAGAATAATTGACTTTTTGTCCCGTAAATTCTTCGATTGCGCGCGTCGTGGAATTATCGACAAATTTATCGTCCGTAATTCCCGAATTGGGGAAAAGTACGTTTAACGTACCCGAAAAATCGCTCCCGCCGCCCCCGCAGGATGCGCAGGAAACCGCCATCGCGGCCGAAAAGACCACGGCCAACGACCTTATCGTATTTTTAATCAACTTCTTTTTCATGACACTCCTCCTTCATCCGTCTGTTTACAGACGACAAGTTTTTTCAAAATAAGAACCGAATACGTATGTTAATTTTCGATATAATAAATATTCGATTCGAGATAACTTCCCTTTTCGTCCGTACCCGTCTTAAAATCGCAGTTATCGTTTCCCTGAGTAAAGCCGTAAGAATAAATGCTTTCGTCCGAGGGCATAAAATCGTATTTCTTTGCATCCGAATAATCGTCCGCACAAGTCGCCCCTTCGATGAACTCCGCGGTTTTTATGTTATAGAAACGGATATAACGGAACATCGCGCCCGACCTTGCGTCCCACATCTGCGTATTCTGGACGACGGGACAATAGGAAGCGGCGATCATCGTATAGGGTTCGTGAGCCTTCTGTTCCAAGGCGTCCGTATCGCAGTCCGCGTGAAACGTATAACTCTTCCCGGTCGTAAGATTTTCTATTTCCATGCAATACGCCTTTCTGGTCGCGTAGGCGCGGAATCTGAGCACGTCTTCCGAATGCCATACTCCTTCTTCGTCCTCCGTCATGGTGGCAACCGCGTCTCCCGCTTCCCCTTCGCCTTCCCCGTCGGGAGCCGGAGTAATCATCGTCCCGTTCAGATTGAACACGGGCTTCCAATTTCCTTTTCCGACCTCGGCGGAAGCGATCAGGCCGATATCGCAGCTGCTCCACGGCGAATTCGTGAAAAAGTTGGTGAAGATATAGGCGTTCCAGTTCGGTTCCATCATGTCCGCTTCATTCTCATAAGTGGGATAGCGGAATTCCATCTTTGTCATATCCAAAGTAAACTCCACATAGGAAGAAGAAATATAATCGGAATCCAATCCTTTCCGCTTGGAGAACATGTAATTGTAACTGCCGGAAAAATACTCTATCCCCTGCGTCACGGCGTCCGAATTCATCCCTGCAAACTTAGAGTTCTCCATATCCGTCCGCCCCAAAGCGATATATTCCTGTGCTTTTTGATCCACCACATAGGAATCTTTGGTTTCAGCCGCCCAATCGCGGGCGGCCGTATCGTCTGCCTCCATCGTTCCCGCGAATTCGGAGCCTACAATTTTGTAGTACTGTTTTTCGCCCCAGGAAAAAATTTCTTCGTCCCCGTGCATGACATAGGTTTTGTTTCCGTTCGTTCCGAGCTTCCCGGCCCTGATATATGCCGCAAAAATATTTTCCGTCTCGAAAATCAACTCGCCTTTTCCGTTATAAACCAAATAATTGGAATTCATAGTTTCATCCTCCGAACTTTCGCTTACGCTTCCGCTTTGAGAGTCCTCTTTGGAAGACTCCTCCGACGACCCGCCGCCTCCGCAGGCGGATAACCCGACCGTCAGTGCGGCGACAAGGAACAACGCCCATATTTTTGCCGTCAATTTCATCGCTTTTCCCCTCAATCATCCATATGCGTACCGTCGTAATACGAACTGAAAGAGAACCAATTCGTCCCTACGAGTTTATCCAGTCCGCTCGCCCAGACTCCCGCCACGTCGGTGGTGCCGTAAGCTAAATATGCGCAGTCCGCGCCTTGCGTAAAGCCGTTGAAAATGGTATCATTGCCGAAAAAGAAGTTCTCTTTTTCTACATCGCCATATTCTCCGTCCGCCTGATATTTTGCGACTTTTACATCTTCAAACACGATATTTTTCAGGAAGCCGCCGTCGCGCGCGTTCCATAAATTTCCCTCCACGGGACAGTAGGATGCCGCCAAAAGTACCCGCATATAGTCCGACTGCGTCGTGTTCATTCCCTCGTGCGTATGCGTGTATCCCCACTTTTCGTTTGTACGGAGATTGGTTACGCAGACATACCAGCCGTTTTCGTGGGCGTAGGCCTCCAAAAACAAATCGTCCGCCCCCGAATACACGCCGTCGTCGCCCTTCTTCATCGTCGTCACCGTATAATTCTGCCAAACCATGAATCGGTTGGAAGCGGCAAGTTCCGCATAGGCCTCGTCGTGCGTCACGTTGCCGTCTGCGTCGATATAGAAACCTTCGCATACCGCGGTGCCCGAATCGTGGGAAACGTGGCTGCAATTTTGCGTAATCTTCCATTCGCCCTTGCCTCCCGCATAAGTGCCGATTCCTAAATCGCAGTTATAGGCACTGGAAGAAATATTGAAAAATATGTAAGCATTCCAAGGGCCGCCGCCAAATTCGGAAATATCCTTATAGGTACATTCGCTCAGGCGTACATAGGCAGAACCGTAGGCATAACTATGCCCCGACCATTCCTCGCCCGAAGAACATCCTTGCGGAGTAAAAAGATAAGTATAACCGCCCGAAATCAGCTCGCCCTCGCTGGCTCTGTTATCCGTAAACTGAATTTCACCGAGCGCGACATATCCCGTCCCCTGACCGTTGACGACATACGCTCTCGGATGAGTTTCCGCGTATTCCTTTCCTTCGTTTACCGTCATTTCTCCCGAGACGAAATGCGTTCCGTCATATACCCAGCATTTCGTATTTCCCTGACGCTGGAAAATAATCGTCCCGTTCGCGTCTTCCACATAAGTTTTATTTTTACTCGTCGCGATCGAACCGCATTTTTTGATCGCGACGAACATGTTGTCAAAACTGTTTACCCCTTCGAGTTTGGGGTCTTCGCTCACCGTGCCGTCGGCATTGTATATCGTATACGGGGCAACCGTGGCCGTGCCGTCGTAAGGATATCCGTCTTCCGAACCGCCCGAACTGTCTGGATCGCTCGTACTGTCCGTGCCGTCCGAAACGCTGTCGGAAGTATTTGTATCGCTACTGCTCGAATCCCTCTGCGAAGAGGTACATCCCGCAAATGCCGCTCCGGCCAGAATCGCACAAAGTGCAAGTGCCAACCATTTTTTTATCTTCATAAAATTTCCTCCTTCAAGATATCCGTTCCTTTTATCGGACTTTTCAAATAACAATTTACCCTCGCATATCTTATTCAGTTATACGAGGGTAAACCGTTTCTATTTTCAATTAGATGTATTATTCCGTCATGCCGCCACTTTGTAAAGGTGACCGTTCGTCCAGTCGATTCCGTACTGCCCTTCCAGTTTATTCATCGTGATTTCAAACAGCAGGGCTACAGCCGACGAATATTGATCAGCCGTGTAGTTTCCCCAAGTCAATAAGTTGCGGATCCCCCAGGTCGAATAACCGTCGGTTCCGGAGGCGCCGGAATACCAAACAGACTTATCGTTGACGTCTGCCGCAGAGTTGCTCTGCCAGGTAGCCGTTCCGTCATAGTTGACGGAGGACCACCAATACACGAGCCCGTCAACCTTATCCATGAGAGGTTCGATGACAGCCCACTGTTCGTCGCTGAGTTCAAAATCCTGATATTCCGCCCACTGTCCGGCGCCATTGACAGGATTACCCGTGACTTTGATCTCCGCCGTAATTCCCAAACCGGCATCGGTAAGCGCCTTATGAATTTCCTCCATGACCGTAATCGTATCGATGTAAGTATGATACATCGCTATCATCTTCTGGAAAGAAATGTTTTCAAACAGCACGTCGCAGGCAACGGGAAGGGAGAGTTCGCTTGCGGAAGCCATCGGGAAAGTATTTTTTGTTTCCACAGAGGTATACCAGGTCCAGACCTTGAACTGCTCTTCGTCATAAGTCGTAACATATTTGCCGATACCATTATCTGCCAAGCCGAAATTCTTGGTCATGATATAGTTGATATTGCTGTATTCGTCGGTTTCGGCATTTTCTTTCGCCCAGGCAATGAAGTCCACCACTTCTCCGATCGTCGTCCCGAAGTCGGCGGGCTTATTGGCATCCACCAAGGCCTGTTCGAGAGAGGCCAGAAGGTCTTCGTCGGCCGCGATTGCGTCATACATTGTCTTGGCTTCCTTAAAATCATTTTCAAGAGCGACCACAGCCTCGATCGTCTCATAGCCCGAAAGGTCGTTCAGGCCCTTTTCATTGATGTAATTGATGAATTCTCCGATAGAGGAATCGAGAAAGAGCGCCTGTACCTCATTGAGAGAAGCGAGAGTGTCTTCGGGAAGAAGATCCTGCTGATATGTAGACAGAGCGTTATACGTATCTACCGCTTTTTGCAGAATATTCCGAATTTCGTCCTTTTCCTCTTCCGTCATGGCTGCGATATCTTCGGGGGTAAAATCTTCCGCCTTATATTCTTCGTAAGTATCCAGAACGAGGGTGATTTTTGAGGAATATTCGGTTGCGTCCTGCGAGAGGTTATACGAGAAGCCGTATACGTCCTGTCCCGGAGTTTCGTAATCGTAATCCACAAGCGACGCGTTATAAACATACGTCTTAAAGCGCGCCGCGCTTGCCGTTTCGGAGGAATTGAGCAGGTCATATTCTCCTACTTCCAAAGTAGCAAGCTGGTTGCCGTAATGTTCGGGGTCGGCGGAGTTCTCCGTAACCGTACCGACGGCTTTCGTTATAACGATATTGGAAAATTCCGCGCCGTTATCGTAGTTGGGAAGTCCGCTTGCGTTGTCCGCGTTATAGATGTCGAGACCGATATTAAAACGCATCGTCGCGCAAAGCGTCATCGAAGATGCTTCATAATCGCGAGTAAAGAGCTGTTCGCCCGTATCCGCGTCCTTCACGGTGAGTCTGTCAACGGCATAGGAATCGCCCGTATCGTCCGTCATCTCGACGATTTCTCCCGTAATGACGATGTCGTGATCGGGATGCCAAACCCCTTCTTCCTCGTCCCAGGTAGACGTCATGATTTTTTCCGTCGTATAATCGACGCCCAAAACGCCGTCGTAAGCATCGGAAGGGTCGGCATTGTTCAGATCGCCGTAATAGTAATACCAAATACCCGTAGTGGTGTCGCAATACATGCCGTAGCTCGCTACGTTATAGGAGTCGGGGTTGATAAATCCGATTTTTGCATATACGGGATCCTCGCCCTCATAGGTAGGACGGATACTTGCCTCCGACAGCTGTATCGTATAATCTGCCTTGACGATTCCCGTATACCGATCCATGTCCACCTGTACGTTCGTATCGAAGGAACGATATACGTTCCATGTCTCCGTAGTGGCATCCGCTCCGTTCCCGAGGCCCACGATTTCTAATCCCTGATAATAGGGAGTGAACGTACCCGTTGCCTGTTTGAATACGACGACGTCCTGCGAACTCAGCGTGTACAGATCGGGGAAATATGTACTTACCCAAGGCGTATATCTGTCGAGGGAAGTACCGTTTTCATAGTACCAGAACATATCCGAAGTCTCTTCACTGTAAGCGGCATAATTAATGAACAGCTTTGCGTCATCTGCCGTTCCCTTCGTGACATAATCCTCGATGTCGCCTTCGTCCGCACAGGCCTCTATCGCTTCATACAGACTCTTGTACGCGCCCAATTCCGACTTGTCTTCCGCCGAATATACCTTGTAAATCTCTTCTCGGGTATCTTCGGAATAATGAACGACGGGTTCTTCGCCGGGTTCCGAACTCTCCGACGAATTTCCGGGGTCCGAGGAACCGCCGGAACTATCGCCGGAATTCCGATCGCTTCCGCAACTTGCGCCGAAAACGAGGGCTATCGTCAACAGCGTGCCGCCAAAAATGCTTAAAAACTTCTTCATGCAATTTTCCTCCTGCTTTAATTTTTTGCATTTAAGTTGTTTTTTGTTGGCTGTTTACAGCCAACAAAAGGGACTAGTCCCTTTTTCGATTTAACTACCCGTATTATATCATCAAGCATCTCATTTGTCAATACTTTTTTGAAAAAATTTTTTATTTTTAGGCAAATTTTTTATTTTTTGCAATTTTTTTTCTTTTTAGTTTTTTGGGCGAATGTTAAAGAAATCAGAGCAAAAGAGATTGCCGCCGTCGTCAAAAATACATTGTAATTCAGAGCGCTTCCGCAACCGTCATCGGAAGATTCCGAACCGCTGTCGCCGCTGTCGACGGGAGGCGTTTCCTGCTCTTTGGCTACGGTAAACACTTCGGTATACATGGTTTCGTCGTAATTTTTATTTTTAGTCGAGTAGGCGGATTCAAACAAATAGCAGGCTATAACTCTATAACCGTTTTCCGTCTCGTCCAAGGCAAAAACCGTCCCTTCCACCTGTTGTGTCGTTCCGTTATAGAGGGTGAGCGTCAGGGGAATGGAATCTCCGACGGACAAAGTTTTTCCGTTTTCGATTACGGTATCCGAATTTCCGCTGAGACGTTCGGGACTGAGATACTTTTCGTTCGGATTGTTCACATAAGTTTCCGCTGCATCGGCGGTGAGTCCCACGAATCCCTGCATGGCGGCCGATCTTATCGCCAACGTCGTGGCATACGTCCAATACCAGCCGATAAATCCTCTGTCGCGCAGCATTTCATTGAGTTCAACCGTTGCGCTGCCGTAAGTCATATCCACGTTCGTATTGTAATTTCCCAGCCATACGAGGTCGCTGGCAAAGCTGCCGACGCTCGCGTTACCGAGGTACGCCGTAGGAACGTTGGGCATTACGTCTTTGACCTCTCCCAGCGTCGGAAGCGAAAACGAAATAATGACCACCTGATCATAGCAATCATATTTGTCGAGCTGTTCTTTTATCAGAGAGACGATTTCATTTTGGGTGGATTTGATTTCGAGGATAAAGACCAGATCGGTTTTGACGAGTTCTTCGAGAACGTCTCCCAAAACGGGAATTTCCTCCATTCCGTATTGATCGAGCTGATATTGTCTGATTTCCGCCAGCGTCATCGTTTCGATGTTTCTGTCGGTATCGACGCCCCCGTTTACGTTTTCGACGTTTGTGGTCTCTTCTAGAGTCGTATTGTGCATGAGTACGATTTCTTTATCGGTCGTCAGATACACATCAAATTCGACGTGTGAGATATTCGCTTCCGAGGCGTTCAAAAGGCCTGAAATCGAATTCTGGTTTTTCGTCTGCGGAGTTCCTCTGTGTCCGACGACGAACGACGTTCTCGACGTGGAACCTTCGGGATAGGTTTCGAGGATGTCGTAAACTTCGGAAAAATCTTCCGCGACGATTCCGTAAGCCCCGCTGTTGATTGCCTGATAATAATCGATCGAGCTTTCTCCGTCCGTCATGACCCAAGCCGTTTTGAAACGTTTCTGGATGTAGGACACATTATCCGTCGTCGCCATACTTTCGGGCAAAACGACTATATTGGCGTAAGAAGAATTTGCCACCGCAATGATGTCATCGTAAATATTTTCGGTCGGCTCACAGAGCAGCGCTCCTCGAATCGCGGTCTTGGACGAACGGACCTTTTTTATCAAATCCGCGTCCGAAGAAATCACCGTCATGTCGAGAATATCCGTTTTGGTATTCAGAAAATTCACCAAAGCGTCCGCCGAGGCCGAATCCGAAACGTACAACACAGGAATTACGTTATGATTGAGCTGCGCATAAATTTCGGAAAAATCTCCCAGTTCGCTTCCGTCCTCCCCCACGATTTTCTGGTTTTCGTCAAAAAACAAAATCGCGTTGGTCGGACGTTCGTTTTCCGAAGACGCCGCGGCAGAGGTCAGTTTGTCAAGATCGTCCGCGTCCTTTACCCACGAGACCACCGTCGGCGCATTGATAAGCCCCGTCTCCGCCTGATAGGTATCGACGAGCGTCCTGTCCGTCTTTACTCCTTCCTCTTCGATTTTATCGGTAATCGTCACTTCTTTGATCGTCACGACGCTTCCGTTGATAATCAAAGCAAAACCGCCGCTCGCCAATTCTCCGCCGAGACTGCCGTTTTTCGTCGTCGTATCGAACGTCTTAATCAGAGTGCCGTCCATATAATGCTTTGCCGTCGTTCCTTCCATGACGATTTTCATGGTATGATATTTCCCGTCGCTCAAAGGGTTTCCGTTCCCTTCCGCATCATCGAGAAACAGCCTTTCGTACGTCACCGCCGAGGAAGCCGAAGCTCCGCTGTAACGATAGTTCATGATATACCCCGCCATATATCCTTCCGCGTTGAAATTCGTGTGATATACGACGCCCAGCCAGCGCCGTGCATCTTCGGCGTTCGTCATTTTGAACGTAATCGTAAACGTGAAATCCTCCCAGGTTTCGTCGCCGAGAAGATATGTAAGGCCGTAATATTTATCGCTGGAAGTGGTGTGGTCATCCGAAATATTAATCGATTTGACCGAAACGGTTCCGTCGTCATTCACTTTCGTCGTATGTTTTTCATACGTGTCCGATTTTTCATATACCTCCCAATCGGACGGAATGGAAGAAAAATCGGAATATACGACGCTTCTCGATTCCTCCTCGGCTTCCGCCGTCGTCCCGAAGTCCAAAAGCGCCAAAGCGCAAATCAGACAAACCGCACAAATCAGCGACCCGACTGCCGTAAGCGCATTTCTCAAAAAACCTTTACTTTTTAGCATCAAATGCCCTCCTTATTCGGAAATAAGTATTTTTTTTCTTTCCGAATTGGATTTATTATAAAGCAGGACACCTCTTTTGTCAATATATTTTTGAAAAAATTTTTCAAAAAATAAATCGATTTTAATTTTTAAATACCCATGTATTTAATTTATGAAAAATTTTTTCTAAGTATTCAAGACATGTATAATTAAAATCGGGCCTCGAAGTAAATCGAGGCCCGGTTTTCAAAAACAAAAAAAAGATTTTATACCAATTTTCCGACGACGGAAGCGTTGCTTTTCGCAATGCGTTTATCATACAAAGTTCTGTCGCTGTAATAGATTCCCGTGCAAAGTACGTCGACGAGAAAAATCTGAACGACCTTTCCCGTCAAAGAGCCAGCTTCCACGGGATGTTCACAAGGTACGGCGGCCAAGACGATGTCCGCATATCTGGTCAGAGGAGATCTTTCGTAACTGGTAACGACGATTATCTTCATGCCGCCTTTCCGTGCGGCGGCCGCCAGTTCGACACTGTCTTTCGTTCCTCCCGAGACGCTGAAAATCACGAGAACGTCGCGTTCGTCACAGGAAGAGATCTGTATATTTTGCAGATGCAAATCGCGCTCGCATTGAGAACATATTCCCATTTTCATAAGACGGTTATGTAATTCCAGAGCAGGCACATAAGAGTTTCCCACGCCGAAGCAGCAAATGGTCTTCGCGGACAAAAGACATTGAACCGCCTGTTCCACTCTGTCGAGAGATAAGCGTTGTCTGCACCGATCCAGCATTTCCATATAACTGCTGCAAATGTCGTAAATATAACTTTTTTCGTCGATTTTCTTATGCACGGGACCTATTTCCTGTGCCAGACTGAGTTTGAAATCCTGATAACCGTTAAATCCGAGAGAACGGCAAAATCTTAATACAGTTGCTTCGGCCACTCCCGCCGCGGCGGCAAATTCCGTAATAGAAAAATAAATAATACTTTCGTAGGAATTAGATTCCATAAACTGAATCAGCTTGCGTTGCAGCTTGGTAACCTTTTTTTCTTTAACCTTCTCAATCCGCGCTTTGACAGTCATCTCGCTCATTAACTATGCCAACCTTTGAAAACATTTTAACCGATCAGATAAGATTCTTGTTTTTCCGATACGTCGAATTCGGTCCGAGGTTCTATAATAACAAAAAACTCCGACAAAAATCGTATTTCTTTTCAATATTTATTGTTTTTTCTGTTTCCGATATCTATTATAGCAACTTTTTCCGTAAAAATCAATTATTTTCTTTCGTTTTATATAATTCCTGTCAATGCCGGGTTTTCCGCGGAGAATACAACATATAAAAACGGCTTCCGAAAAAATTTCGGAAGCCGTTCAAAACAGATTCATCTGAGTTTTTTCGAGATGATTTTATAAAAGCAGGATACGATCAGCGCCATTGCCGATATTAAAAGCGCCATTATTAAAAAGCATAAAAGATAACTCGTCCCCTTCAAAACGGCAGAGGTAAATTTTTCAAGGACTTCCGTCCCTATCCACCCCAAAATAATATCCGTAACAAACAACAGAATCAGTACGAATATGAGGCCGCTTATCGCATTTTTTATATCCGCTCCGCTCAGAGTCATATGAAGAGAAAGAAAAATTCCGACCGCTAAAAACACCCACCATTCCCAAGTCGTGATAAGGGAAAAAAACGTTCCTATCGCCGAGACGGCCGCCTTCAATATCCCCGCGGCATTCTCTGCGGCGATTCCGGAAAAAAGGACGTTCATTTCCGACGTAAAAGGCGACAGAAGAAAACAGGAAATCAGATAAAGCAGCGCGGAAATCACCAGAATGGGAACGACCCCGATAAAAAAATTTCCGATTCTCTGATAAAAATTTTTCCTATTATAAATATGATTCACGTAACCGAGCGTCCCGTCGGCAGAATTGAGAGAAAACAACTTGATTTCTACAATTTTATGTCCGAACAGCACGCAAAACAGCGCATGTGAAAGTTCGTGAACAGGCGTTCCGAAAAATCCCGTAACATAACATACGGTCCTTGCGCGGCGGCCGAAATTTGCATAAAATCTCTTATTGCACTGTGCAATCAACCAACCGAACAGAAAAATAACCCCTATCGTTCCGACGCTTTGAAAAATAAAACCCCTTAAAATTTCCCTAAACATTGTTTGTCAAATTCTCCGCATTCGTTTTTGAGACTTTTTCTCTTGCCGCGAAAACCTTCCTTTGCAATTATATCTCTTTTGAACGATTTTTGCAACTCCTTCGGCAGAATCTGCTTGTTTTTTCCGATCATAATCGAGGGGCTATGCTCCATTTTCGGGTATACACCTTACGGATACGGCATCTTTTCTCTTCCGAAACAAGAGACGGGACTCAGCTTTTATCTGAAAAATAAGAATCCCACAATTTCAACCGTGGGATTCTTTCGTTATTCTCTTCTTTGTCATCGTTACATCTTTTCGTAATACTCGACATCCGTCACAAAAATCGTCGCGCCTCCGACCAAGACTTCCGTAGGGAAATAGTTGAAAGCAGGATATCCGCCGCCGCCCGAAGGCATCGTCGGGACGACCTGCATTCTCTGCGCGCAGTTCTTTCTGATAATTTCTATTGCGGCTTTCACTTTCTCGTCCTCCGTTCCGATCAACAGAGTTGTGTTTCCGGCTTTCAGAAATCCGCCCGTAGTAGCCATCTTAGTAAAAAAGAACCCTTCCTGCATAAGTGCATCGCATACGGAGCCTGCATCCTTTTTATTAACAATCGCCGTTATCATTTTCATAAGCATTCCTCCTGGGAGTTTATTATAACACACAAGTAAACAAAAGTCAACGGAAAAATTATTTATTTCCATGCTTCCTCTTCGGTAGCTTTTCTCAAAACCTGTTTGACTCTTCTCGGATCATACGGCGCATCCTCTTCGTCATAATATCGGACACTGTCCACATAAACGACCTGTTCGGTATTGTGTCTCCCCATGCGAACCCATACATAATCTCCGGCCGCAACCGTACCCGATTTGTCCAAATACCAATAATTACATCCTTTGTATCCCTTGGGACTGACTCCGACGAACAGATAACGTCCTTTGCCGCGGATGCGCTCGGAAAAAACCTCGTCAAATTCTTTTCTCAACACCGAAACGAATTTCTCTATTTCTTTTCTGTGAAACAAAAAAGAACAGACGCCGCTCAAAAACTGCATTCCGTCAGAAGAACGCATCAAAAGATGAACGGCCATCGTGCAATCGCTTGCCCGACGTTCTTCGCGGGAAAATCCCTTTCCCGGGCTCGTATACTGCCCTAAATCGACGGTCATTCCGGCCTTTTCGAAAGATACTTTGTATTCGCCTCCGTAAGCGCCGGCAAGCAGGCGGGACATGGAAAATATCCAATTTTCCAACTCCTCGCGGGAAATACTTTCGCTGATATTGTCATAAAGTATATATTCGTTCTTTACGGAAATTTCCGTCCTCGCCCAATAGCCGTCGGAAAACGGACGCAGAGGCAAAACCGAAAACACAAATTTCGTCCCGTTCTGCTCCAAAACAGCCACGTTCTCTTCCTCTCCTTATCCCTTATTTCGGTCTTATTATAACATGCCGAAAGCCAAAAGTAAATACCTTTTTATAAATTCATAGAAAAAAGTCCTCGAAAACGGCATCGGGCGCGCTTTGAGGACTTTTCCCTTTAATGAAAAATTATTTTTAATCAGATATCGCCATACGGACGAAGTTTACTTATCTTTATATCGGAAAAAGTCGCGTTCCCGTCCGAATACAAATACGCCGTATGCGAAGTTCCCGTCATTGCCGTATGCGCGGTGAGCGCCGTATCGTCATTGACGAAAAACTCGATAAATTCTCCGTCGCAGACGATTTTTATCTCGAAAATATCCGTGTCGGAGGAAAGTGCGATCGTACTGTTTACTTTGTGCGACGGGTCATCGGGGGAAAGTACTTTCATATATAATTGACCGTTTTCACGCTCGATACATACCTGGTATTCTCTGTTATCCTGCCGCATGACATAGGCGATTTTATCGCTTTGACTCATGTCGGCGCGGAAAGTCGTATATGTGCGGTGAAATTCATCGTCGCCTAAACGTACGTAATTATTTTTCCCGTTCATCTTCAACATGCCGCTTTCGTCGGATGCGGCTCCCGACTCGACAGTATAATTCCCCGTCCCGAAAGTATAGATATTGCCGTAATTGAGAAGAGCGGAAAGTCCCGGGTCGAGCCGTCCTCCCAAAGAGCCGTCTCCGCGCTGTACGACCTCGCGCGGGAGATTGAGGTATCCGG
>ERZ1643247.1399-NODE-1399-length-22361-cov-24.047252_pt1 | contig 22361 bp, 21 predicted proteins | sample MGYA00579264_ERZ1643247 | MGnify/ENA primary metagenome ERZ1643247 (study PRJEB29033, sample SAMEA4952262) | chicken gut metagenome | biome: Broiler Chicken; feature: Gastrointestinal Tract; material: Caecum | place: Ireland | collected 2018 | study: Broiler... | reverse complement strand
AAGGTGGACAGGAGCGCGGCGTATATGGCGCGCTACATCTGCAAGAACATCGTTGCGGCGGGGCTTGCCGACGAGTGCGAGCTCGAACTCGCCTACGCCATCGGCGTGGCGAATCCCGTTTCCGTCTTTGTAAATACGTTCGGCACGGGAAAGATCTCCGAAGAACGGCTCGTATCCGTCATCAAGGAAAATTTCGATCTGCGCCCCGCGGCGATCATCGAAAAGCTCGGCCTGTGCAAGCCTATTTATAAAAAGACGGCTGCGTACGGGCACTTCGGCAGGGAAGGATTTTCCTGGGAAAAGACGGATATGGCGGAAACGCTGAAAAAATATTTATGATATGAACGAGAGGGCGGCAACGCCCTCTTGCCGTATCGGAGGAAGAAAATGCAGCACGTAACGGTCGTCGGGTACGACGCGCGCTGGCCGGAGATGTTTGCGGCGGAAGCGGCAGAGATCGCAAAAATACTTGGGAACAACTGCGTCGCCGTGCATCATATCGGCAGCACTGCGGTCGAGGGGCTCGCGGCAAAGCCTATCATAGACATCATGCCCGTCGTAAAAGATCTCCAAAAAGCGGACGGCTGCCGCGCGGCTTTCGAGGCGTTCGGCTACGAGTGGCTGGGCGAATTCGGCATCGCGGGCAGGCGGTACCTGCGCAAGGGCGGCGACGAGCGGACCCACCAGATCCATATTTTTGCGGAGAATGACGGGGCGAATATCGTCCGCCACCTCGCCGTAAGAGACTATCTGCGCGCCCGTCCCGACGAGGCGCTGGCGTACGGTGCGCTCAAAAAACGGCTCGCCGAACGGTTCCCTTACGACATAGAAGGGTATTGCGACGGCAAGGAGGCGTTCGTCCGCGCGCTGGAAGAGCGGGCGCTCGCCGCCGCGGGGAAGACGCATGGCGAATAAATTTACCGCGGCGTTGAAGAGCTTTCTCTGCGCCGCGCTCTATGGGGATAAACTGACCTGCGCCGCATGCGGGGCGGACGTGTTCGCGGACAAATATTTCTGCGAGCGGTGCGAAAGAGAGCTGCCCCTGAACGACGGATTTATATGTTCCAAATGCGGCAGGCGCATCGGGGCGGACTATCCGGTATGCCTCGAATGCAAGGCGGATATGCCCTCGTACACCGTGGCGCGTTCCGCGTTTTCGTACGAGGGAGAGATCGTGCGGCTCATGAAAAATTTTAAAACGGGCAAAAAATACCTTGCGGACGTGTTCGCGGAATATATGGCGAAAACCGCCGCGGCGCATTTTTCCGATGCGGATTTTGCCGTCTTCGTGCCGATGACGGCGCGCGCCGAGCGCAGAAGGGGATACAATCAGAGCGAGCTGCTCGCGCAGAGGGTGAGCGCGCTTACGGGCATTCCTTTGGAAGAGGTCGCCGTCAAAACGCGCGAAACGGGCGAACAGAAGGAACTTTCCCGCAGGGAGCGCGCGGAAAACCTGAAAGGCAGCTTCCGCGTGCGCGAGCGGAAAAAGTGCAGGGGCAGAAAGATCCTCATCATAGACGACGTGATGACGACGGGCGCCACCGCAAACGCGCTCGCAGAGGCGCTTTTCGGCGCGGGCGCCGCGCAGGTTTGCCTTCTTACGGCGGCGAGCGTGCCCGCAAAAGGTGAAAATAAGGTTAAATAATCGTTTATTTGTCAAATTGCCTTAAAAATTCTTTTACATTTCGGTGAAAATATTGTAAAATAAATCCGATATGCAATTTTAAGCGCAGGCGCCCGCGCGGGCGCGCACTTTTACGAGGTGTAAGCTATGGGACTCATCAATTACATGCTCAACAGCGACGGCAGGAGGAGCCTGAAAAAGCTCGATAAGATGGCTTATCAGGTCGAGGCTCTCGAACCGAAGTACGCCGCCATGAGCGACGCGGATCTCCGCAAACAGACGGACATTTTGAAAGAGCGCCTTTCCAAGGGGGAAACGCTCGACGATATTCTTTACGACGCGTTCGCGCTCGTCAGGGAGGCTTCCTGGCGGGTCATGAAGCTCAAACATTACCATGTGCAGATCATCGGCGGCATCGCTCTGCATCAGGGGCGCATCGCCGAAATGAAGACGGGCGAAGGCAAAACGCTCGTGGCCACTCTTCCCGCCTATCTCAACGCACTTGCGGGCAAGGGCGTGCACATCGTTACCGTCAACGACTACCTTGCAAAGCGCGACGCGGAATGGATGGGCAAGGTGCATAAATTCCTCGGGCTCACCGTGGGCGTGGTCGTGCCGGGCATGGACGACGCAGACAAACAGAAGGCATACGCCTGCGACATCACTTATGCGACGAACAACGAGCTCGGCTTCGATTATCTGCGAGACAATTTGAAGACCGATCTCAAAAAGATGGTGCAGCGCGACCTCGACTTTGCCATCGTCGACGAGGTGGACTCCATTCTCATCGACGAGGCGAGAACGCCGCTCATCATCTCGGGCAAGGGAGACAAGTCGAGCGAACTGTACGAGCGCGTCGACCGCTTTGTGCGCACGCTGAACGGCGGCTTTGAAGACGACGGCGTGAAGGCGGAAGCGGACGAGGGCAAAAAGAAGAAAAAGAAAAGAGCGGAAGAAGAGGAGGAACCCGCGGAGGATCCCAAATATACCGAGTACGACGGCATCGCGATGGGCGATAAGTACGGCGATTGGGATTACGTGATAGACCGCAAGGCGCGCAGCGTGCAGATCACCGAGCGCGGCGCGGCGAAGGCGGAGCGCTTCTTCAACATCGATAACCTCGGCGACATCGACAACGCCTCTTTGAACCATCATATTCAGCAGGCGCTCAAAGCGCACAAGCTCTTCCACAGAGACGAAGATTATATCGTAAACGACGGGGAAGTCATCATCGTAGACGAATTTACCGGGCGCCTCATGATCGGCCGCCGCTATTCCGACGGGCTGCATCAGGCGATCGAGGCGAAAGAGGGCGTGAAGGTGCGCAACGAAAACAAGACGTATGCGACCATCACCTTCCAAAACTTTTTCCGTCTGTACAAAAAGCTTTCCGGCATGACGGGTACCGCCAAGACGGAGGAGGGAGAATTCCGCACCATCTATTCCCTCGACGTTTTGGAGATCCCCACCAACAGGCCCGTGATCCGCAAGGACATGCCCGACGTCGTGTATCCCACGGCGGACGGCAAAAAGCGCGCCCTCCTCAAAGAGATCGAGGAGCGCCATGCAACGGGGCAGCCGATTTTGATCGGTACGGTCACCGTGGAAAAGTCGGAAGAGATCGCCCGCGTTTTGAGAAAGAACGGCATCAAGCACAACATTCTCAACGCAAAGAACCACGAACGCGAAGCGGAGATCGTAGCGCAGGCGGGCCGCCTCGGGGCGGTAACCATCGCCACCAACATGGCGGGCCGCGGCACCGATATTTTGCTCGGCGGCAACCCCGAATATCTTGCCAAAAAGCGCATGCGCGAGGAGGGAGTGGAACACGAGATGATCGAGCTCGCCACCTCTTATGCGGAGCTGGAAGGGGAAGCGGAGCAGATGCGCAGGCATTACCGCGAGCTGTACGATTCTTATAAAGCGGAGACCGACGCGGAAAAAGAAAAGGTCGTCGCGGCGGGCGGCCTGTGCATTCTCGGCACCGAGCGGCACGAATCCCGCCGTATCGACAACCAGCTGCGCGGCCGCAGCGGGCGCCAGGGCGACCCCGGCGTGTCCATCTTTTTTATCTCTCTCGAAGACGATCTCATCAAGCGCTTCGGCGGCGAGAGAATGAAGAAGATCTACGGCATATTCAGCAAAGACGAGGATACCTGCCTGCAATCCAAAATGCTTTCGCACGGCATCGAAAACGCGCAGAAGGCGATCGAGGGCCGCAACTTCGGTATCCGTAAAAATATCCTGCAATACGACGACGTCATGAACAAACAGCGCGAGGTCATTTACGCCGAACGCATGAAGGTTCTGAAAGGCGAAAACGTGCACGAGCAGGTCGTGAAGTTTATCCCCGATTTTGTCCGCAAGGTCGTCGGCGAAGCGGTGAACATCGACGAAATGCCCGAAAAGTGGGACGAAGCTTCGCTCAACAAGGCGCTCGAACAGCGGCTGTTGCCCGAGGGCGCGCACTTTATCACGCAGGAAAAACTGAACAAATGGGATACCGATTACGCGCTCGATAAGATCACCAAGGCCACGGAAAAGGCGTACGAGGAGAAGATCGTCGAGGTGAAGGAACAGTTCGGCATCGACTATGCCGATGTGGAGCGCCGTTTCCTGCTTATGAATGTAGACCGCAACTGGATCGACCAGATCGACGCGATGGACCAGCTCCGCAAGGGCATAGGCCTGCGCGCGTACGGGAACGTAGACCCGGTCATTTCGTACAAGCAGGAAGGCTTTGAAATGTTCGACGAAATGATCGAACGTATCCAGAACAACACAATCGCGATGCTCTTGAAGGTGCGCATCGAGGTCAACCGTCCTGCGCCCGTACAGCCCGCGGCGCCCGTAAAGACGGAGCTTGTCAGCGAGAGCCATACGGAGCTCACCACCAACCGTTCCGCCGAAGGGGGCGCAAAGCCCACCGTGAAGTCGGGCAAAGAGCCCGGCAGGAACGATCCCTGCCCCTGCGGTAGCGGTAAAAAGTACAAAAACTGCTGCGGAAAAAACGTGTAAGCCAATAAAAAAGCAAGCGCCGGAAACGGCGCTTGCTTTTTTATTTCGGGTCTTATCACAGCGCAATGGAAACTTCGTGCCCCGTCTGCGCGGAACGGTAGATGGCGTCGAGGATCTTCATCATCTCCACGCCGTCGTCGGCGTTTGCGCGCAGCGGCGTGCCGGAGATGATCGCGTCGATAAATTCGTCGATCTCTTTCCGGTACGCCTCTCCGCCGAACATGGCGGGGGAGGGGAACGTTACGTCGGAGAGTTTGCCCGCTGTTACCGTGTGCAGGCTCACGCCCGGATCGATCCGAACGCCGCCCTTCGTGCCGAAAAGTTCTATTCTGCCGCTTTCCGCGGCGGTATTGAGGGCGTAACTGGTCTCCACGTTCAGCACCATGCCGTCGGAAAAGCGTATCATCGCCGCGGCCAGGTCTTCCACGTCGCATTTGTTCTCGTCTGCGCGGGTCGCGGTATACGCCTTGACCTCGTTGAGCTTTCTTTCTCCCAGCTTATAAAACGCGGCTCCGTAAACGGATACGGGCAAAGGATTGCCCGCAAGGTAACGCACCAGGTCGATCACGTGCACGCCGAGGTCGATGAGCGGCCCGCCGCCCGAACGCGCCCTGTCGGTAAACCAGCCGCCGGGGCTGCCGTTGCGCCGTATGTACGCCGCCTTCGCGTAGTAGATCTCGCCGAGCATGCCTTCTTTTACCAGCTCGCGCACGAGATCGGCGTCTTTGCCGAATCTGCGTACAAAGCCCAGCGCGAGCAGCTTTCCCGCTTTTTTTGCCGCTTGGCGCATTTGTTCCGCTTCCGCGGCAGACATCGCCATGGGTTTTTCGCAGAACACGTGCTTGCCCGCCTGCAACGCGGCGACCGCGCAGGGCGCGTGCGCCGAATTCCATGTGCATACGCTCACCGCGTCCAGTTCCGGCAACGCTTTGAGCATTTCGCCGCAATCCGTGAACAGTCGGTCTACGCCGTATTTTTTGCCCTTCGCCGCGAGCGTTTCCTCGTCGATGTCGCACAGCGCGTACAGCTCGCAGTGCGGGTTGTTCATGTATGCGGAGATGTGTTCGTGCGAGATGTTGCCCGTGCCGATAACGCCGATTCTGAGCTTTTTCATTTGTTCGTCCTCCCGATCGCTTTTTTGAGAAATTCTGCGGCCGCGGCGATGTCTTTTACGGGTTCGTCGCCGCATTCGCGTTCAATGGTCAGATAGCCGTCGTAGCCGATCTCTTCGAGAGCGGAAAGGTACCGTTCCCAGGGCACGCCTCCCTCTCCGAGGGGCGTTTCGCATATCGCGTCCCAGCTTTCCGGTTCGAGTCCGAACCACTTGGGTGCGTACAGGCGGCGCGTGTCCGTTTTTCTGCGTTGCAGGCCGTCTTTGGCGTGCGTGTGCACGATGTAATCTTTCAGCGTATACACGGCGCCTACGGGGTCGTCTCCCGCGCACATGACCAAATTTGCGGGGTCGAGGTTGACGGCGACGCCGCGGCTTTCCAGCCCGTCGAGAAAACCTTTCAGCCTTTCGGCGGATTCCGGGCCCGTCTCCACGGCAAAATGCCCGCCCGAACGGTCGGCAAATTCCGCAAGCTCGCGGCAGACCCTGTGCATGCTCTCGTACTGGCGGCAGTTCTCCGTTTCGGGAACGACGCCGATGTGCGTGGTCACGATGTTCGTGCCCAGTTCCCGTGCCAGATCCATCACGCGCTTTTCCAGATCGATCTCGCCGCGGTCTTCCGTATAATACATCGCGCAGCCGAAATCTCCGCAGAGCGCGCTCACTTGCAAGCCCTCTCCCGCAAGTATTTTCTTTACTTCGGAGATCTGCGCGGCGCTCATGCCCGCATGCACCGTTTCCGTGTTCGCATACATCTGCAAGCCGTCGATGCCTGCCGTGCGCGCGAGTTTTGCCGCTTCCGCAAAGGGTTTTCTGAAACTTTCGAGTATCGCTCCTATCTTCATGTTTATTCCTCCCGATACGGATATTATACAGAATAAGCCGGCGGAAAGCAATCCCGCCGGCTATGCCGTTATTGTCAGAATTTACGGTTTTTCATCTTCGCGCGTCCTTTCTTCGGCGCGCTTTTTCGCGCGGTAGTAGGTGTTCGGGCTGTCAAAGCCGCACAGTCTTGCCGCCGCACCGACGCCCGTTCCCGGTTCCCGGTGCAGCAGTTCCTGCGTCTTTTGCAGGCGCACTCCGCCGAGGTAATCGCGGAAATTTTCGCGCACGCACCGGTTGAATTGGGCGGAAAAATAATTCGGGGAATACCCGAGCTGCCGCGCCACGCCCTCCGCCGTCAGCGGCTCCGCAAAATGGTCGTTTATGTAAGAGAGCGCGTCGGCGATGAAGCGGCGTTCGCGGCTGTCCGCCCGTTCTTTCGGCGGATAGCGCGCGGCGAGATAGCCGAGCACGAAATCTGCAAATCCCGCCCGCATGAGAGGGGAATAATCCTGCCAGCGGCCGTACGCGCGGCGCAAAAAGTCGAACAGCTCCGCGTTTTTGTCGTTTCCCGCCTTCATGAACATGGGCAGGGTCCCCTTATACAGTTCGCGGAAATCCCGCAGATACCGCGCCGCCAGCACGAGCACGAACGAACGGCTGCCGTTTTTTGTGCGGTACAGGTGCGGGGTATAGGCGTCCGCAAAGAACACGTCTCCCTGCCCGAGCGTTTCCTCCTTTCCGCCTCCGATCGCGGTAAATTCGCCCTCCTCGACGAATATGAGCTCCACGCTGTCGTGAAAGTGCGCGGGCGTGCGGTTGTTCACGCTGTATTTGAAATAGATGTAGCCGGGGCAGTCCGCCTCCGATTCGTAATATTCCTTCTGCATCATTTGTCAGTTTCTATTATAACGCGGAAAACCGCGTTTGTCTATACTCCGCGAAGATTTTTTTGTTTTTTTCTCGGTGCCCGCGCGCGTTTGACAGTCTTGCGCGCGTATGGTATAATAAAAAAACGAAATCATCATATCGGGAACGGAACATGTTTAAAGCAGACGATTACAGGTTAAAGGCAAAGGCCCTTGCAGACAGCCTTGCGGAAACGGCGGAAGCGCTGGATATCAGCGAACAGGGAGGCAAACTCGCCGAGCTGAAAGCCGAGCAGGAAAAGCCGGAGGTCTGGCAGGATCTCGAAAGGTCGCAGAAGCTCGCGCGCGAGGTGTCTGCCATCGAGGGCAAGCTCCATGCCTACGAAAAGAGCAAAAAGGCGATAGACGAGGTTACCGCCCTCATCGACCTCATCGAGGAGATGGGGGGAGACGAGGCGGAACTCTCTTCCGAAATACAGGAGCTCGACGGGCTGATCTCCGCGGCGGAAGGGGATATCGAAGACATGCGTATCCGCGCGCTTCTCCGCGGCAAATACGACGGCAACAACGCCCTTCTGACCCTGCATTCGGGCGCGGGCGGCACGGAGAGCTGCGACTGGGTGTCTATGCTGTACCGCATGTATACGCGCTATGCGGAAAAGAGCGGGTTCAAGGTGACCGAGCTCGACCGTCTCGACGGAGACGAGGCTGGCATCAAGAGCGTCGACTTCAAAATAGAGGGCGAAAACGCGTACGGCTATCTCAAAGCGGAAAAGGGCGTGCACAGGCTCGTGCGCATTTCCCCCTTCGACGCGAACAAGCGCCGCCATACGTCGTTCGCGTCTTTGGAAGTCATGCCCGAGATCGAGGACGAGGGAGACGTGGAGATCCGCAGCGAGGATCTGAAAGTTACGACTTTCCGTTCTTCCGGCGCGGGCGGCCAGCATATCAACAAAACGGAATCGGCGATCCGCATTCAGCATATCCCCACGGGCATCGTCGTTTCCTGCCAGAACGAGCGCTCGCAGATCCAGAACAGGGAAATGGCGATGAAGATGCTGCGCAGCAAACTCATAGAACTCAAAGAGAGCGAACGGCTGGAAAAGGAGCAGAATATCAAGGGCGAGATCAAAAAGATCGAATGGGGCAGCCAGATCCGCAGTTACGTTTTCTGCCCGTATACGCTCGTCAAAGACCACCGCACGGGCTGTGAAACGGGCAACATTCAGGCGGTGATGGACGGCGACATTCAGCCCTTTATCATAGACTATTTGAAAAAATCCTGATTTTCACGGCGGCTGCAAAGCGGTCGCGCATGAAGGTGAAACGATGAAAAAGTATTACAGGAATTACCGCCGCCGCGGGAACACGGTCTTTTTTGCCGTGATGGGCGCGATCTTCGCGGGGCTGGGCGTGCTCGCCCTCTTCTTTATGGAGCCCGCCGCAGTATGGTCGGCGGTGTGTTTCGTTGCGGCGGCGGCCCTGCTCACGGTGCCCATGTTCGTCGTGCATGCGACGTACGCCGTGGAAGGCGGCAGGCTGCATGTGCGGGTGCTGTTTCCGAAAAAGATCCCCGTTGCCGGGATCGGCGCAATCGTGATCTCCGCATACGATTCTTACCGCCGCTGGAAGGGCTTTCAGCCGGAAACGTTCAAGGGCGGCTCCGGCGCGGAATACAACGTGCCCTCCGTCTCCTTTTTGCGGGAGTGCGACGAAAACGAGCTCGACCTTTGCGATACGCGCACGTATACGCGCATCACATATAAAAAACAGCTTCTTTTCGACGCCGCGCTCGATTTTGATTTCCTGCGCGCCTTTGCAGACGCGGGCTATGCGGGCAAAGTGTATGTGTCGGAGAGCATTTACGGGCAGTACGCGCCCGCCTTCGACGAAATTTTCGGGAAAAACGATCCGCGCGTGATCGTGTACGGGCGTATCCCGAAGGACTTGGAAAAATTCCGTAAAAATGCGTAACGCCGCATATGCGGCGTCATAAATACGGGGCGCTCGCTTGCGGATCTGCGCATACGGCGCCTTCTTTTGCGCCGCGGCGCATATGCGGCGGCGCGCAACCGATTCAGGAGCGATTATGAACTATGCGCAGAGGGCGCTCGCAGCGCCCAAAAAGGAAGAGCCCGTTATTTTGGGCATCGAAAGCTCGTGCGACGAGACCGCCGCCGCCGTAATACGGGGGCGGGAACTTTTGTCGAGCGTCATACTCTCTTCCGCCGCGGAGCAGGCCAAATACGGCGGCGTCGTGCCCGAAATCGCTTCCCGCGCGCATACCGACGCGATCGGCGAAGCGGTGGAGCAGGCGGTGAAAGGGGCGGGCATAACGGAAAGAGAGATCGATGCGGTCGCCGTGACGTACGGCGCGGGGCTGTTGGGCGCGCTTCTGGTCGGGCTTTCGTTCGCAAAGGCATATGCCTTTGCGCTCGGCGTGCCGCTCATAGGCGTAGATCATATCCGCGGGCATATGGCGGCGGCATATCTTGCAGACAAGGCGCTCGAACCGCCCTTCATCACGCTTTTGGCGAGCGGGGGGCATACGGCGATCATTTATACGAAAAGCTATACCGACTTTGAAATTTTGGGCTCTACGAGAGACGACGCCGCCGGCGAAGCGTTCGACAAAGCTGCGCGCGTTCTCGGGCTGCCGTATCCGGGCGGGCCGAGCATAGAAAAGCTCGCAAAGCAGGGGCGCGCGTCCATACCCTTCCCGAAAATGTTTTCGGGCGGCGGGTACGACTTTTCTTACAGCGGGTTGAAGACCGCCGTCATCAACTATTGCCACAATATGGAGCAGAAGGGGGAAAACTATTCCAAAGCGGACGTTGCGGCTTCCTTTCAGAGCGCGGCGTGCGGCGCGCTCGCGGAAAGGGCGGTCGCGGCGGCAAAGCAAAAGGGCGCCGCCGCCGTGGTCGCGGGCGGAGGCGTCGCGGCGAACGGGTATCTGCGCGAGCTGCTGGCGAACGAGTGCGCCAAAGCGGGATTGAAGCTCGTGCTCCCCGAAAAAAAGTTCTGCACCGACAACGCCGCGATGATCGCCGCGGAAGGGCTCATACAGTACCGCGCGGGCAATTTTGCCGAACTTTCTCTGAATGCGTGCGCGCATATCCCGCTCGGCAAAAAGGGAAAACAGTGAGAGGATATATCGTTGCGCGGGAATGCTTTTTCGGATAATATATACAGAAAAGCGCTTTGCGGAAAATCAAGGGCGCGGCTTTTTGCGGCGCGCGAATAAAAAATCGAAAAAACGGCAATAACCGCCCCCGAAATCATTTCGGGGGCTTTCATTATGCTCAAAAAATGTCTGAAAACGGCGCTCCTGTTCTTTTTGTGCCTGGCGCTTCTCATTCTGCCGCAGTTGCTCGGGGAAGGGCTGCTTTTCGACGCGGGCGAAACGTACATATTTTATTCGGGGAGCGCGAGCTCGGGCGCGCAGATCACCATCGCGGAGGGGAGCGCCGCGGCGCAAACAAAATTGTTCGTGCGTTCCCGCACGGGGGAAAGCACTTCGTATCCGCAGGCGGAAAGGGCGTTCGCGCAGGCGGAAAAATACGGCGCGGAACTGCTCTTTACGGAAAGCGCGGGCGGCGTCACGAATTACTATTATTATTCCGCGCGGCTCGGGGGCGCGGTCATGCTGGGCGGCTATGCCGTCAACCTGCACGTCGCGGTGCGCGGGCAGGGCGCCGCGGTCGGCAGTCCGCTCATTTTCGGAGGATATTAAAAATTTTTTTGCGAAGATGTATAAAACGCGGCGATCTGTCAACAATCTAAGCACAATCATCTCGGAGGATAGATCATGAAAAACAAAGATACCCAGCAGGGCACTCCCGAAAAAGCAAAAAACAAGAGACTGTACTATATCATCATTGCGGCGTGCGCGCTCGTGCTTGCCGCCGCCATCACCTTTACCGTGGTCATGGTCACGCGCGACGCTCCCGTCAGCATCGAAGAGCCTGATCCCGACGACGGCAAGGAAGATCCCGAAGAACCGGAAAACCCCGACGACGGCGACGAAGACGACAAACCGACCGACTCGGAGATCGTTTTCAGCCTTCCGGTAGAGGGGGCTACCGTTTCCACTACGTTTACTTTTTGGTATAATTCCACGTTGAACCGCTACAACCTGCATGAAGGCATCGATTTTGCCGCCGACGCGGGCACGAACGTTGCCGCGGCGAGCGCAGGCACGGTCGCGGCGATCAGCGATACCCTTTTGGAGGGCGGCTGCGTGATCATCGATCACGGCGACGGCGTGCAGACGGTCTACGCGTCCATCGACGCCGCTTCTACGCTGAAAGTGGGCGATACCGTAACGCAGGGTCAGGTGATAGGCACCGTGTCCGCCGCTGCCGACGTGATGGGCAAGGAGTACAACGAGGGCTCGCACCTGCACTTTGAAGTGCGCGAAGACGGAAAGTCGGTCGATCCCGCAACGTATCTCGATCTCGACGAAAAATAATACGATCACAACATCATCATTTCTCCCTTCCTTTTTCCCGCGCGGGCAGAATGCCCGCGCGGGATTTTTTCATAAAGAGCGGCGATGCGGCATACCATAAGTGCGGGAGGCTTTTATGAAAAGAATGCTTTGCGCCCTTCTTGCGGCGGCGATTTTGTCCTCGTTTTTTATTTTTGCGGGCTGTTCCGGGGATACGGGCGCGCGCGACGTTTATAACATGCGCCTGTCGTACGAGGGCGGCGTCCTTTCGGGCGAGATGGATTTTACATATCACAACGATACGGGGGAAACGCTCGGATATCTCGAATTCAACCTTTTCGGCAACGCGTACCGCGAAGACGCCGTTTACAAGCCCGTTTCGGCGGCGTTTTCCGCAAGCGCGTACTATGCGGGGGAGAGCTTCGGCGGCATGGAGATCTCGTCCGTTTCGCCCTGCTCCGCATGGAGCGTGGGCGGGGAAGACGAAAATATTTTGTCGGTAGAGCTTGCCGAACCGCTCGAAGACGGCGGACAGGCGAGCGTCTGCATCGCTTGGACGCTCACGCTTGCGCAGGTGGAGCACCGCACGGGCATAGCGGAGCATTCGGTGAACCTCGGCAACTTTTACCCGATCGCGTGCGTGTATGAAGACGGGGCGTTCAGAGAATGCGAGTACTATTCCGACGGCGACCCCTTTTACAGCGAATGCGCCGATTATTGCGTAACGCTCGAAACGGACGCGGATTACACCGTCGCTTCGAGCGGGCAGATCCTTTCGGCGGAAGTAAAGGGGAGCAAAAAGACATATCAGATGCAGCTTTCCGACGCCCGCGATTTTGCCATCGTGCTGAGCGGAGAATATTCCGTCGCGCAGGGCGAGGCGTGCGGCGTGCAGGTCATGTATTACTATTACGACGACGTCGAACCGCAGAAAAAGCTCGATCTTCTCGAAGAGAGCCTGACCTATTTTTCCCAAACGTTCGGAGACTATATGTATCCTGCGTTCAGCGCCGTGCAGACGGGTTTTGCCGTCGGCGGCATGGAATATCCCGCGCTCGTCATGATCGGCGATCATCTGAGCGGAACGGACGCCTTCTATACCGCGGTGCACGAAACGGCGCATCAGTGGTGGTACGCCGCCGTCGGCAGCGACCAGCTCGAAAAGGCATGGCTCGACGAGGGACTCGCCGAATTTTCGAGCGCCCTCTTTTTCGGCGCGCACGGGGATTACGGCATAACGTATCAGGGGCTCAAAGAGGGGGCGGAACGCGCGTACAGGGCGTTTTATACCGTCCATTCGCAGATATTCGGGGAAGCGGATACGGCGATGAACAAAAAGCTCGGCGAATATCTGAGCGAATACCAGTATGTGGTGCTCGCGTACGACAAGGGCTTACTGCTGTTCGATACCCTCCGCGATACCTTCGGGGAAAATAAGGTGCTCGCAGGGCTCAAACGGTATTACAGGGAATACTCGGGCAAAATCGCGGGGCAGGCGGAGCTTTCCGCCTGCCTGAAAAAGGCGGGAGCGGACGGCGGCGGCATCATCGATTCGTTTGCGGACGGCACTGCCGTCATCTGACAAAAAAGCGCGCCTTTTTTCAAGGCGCGCTTCCCGCTTGCGGCCGCTAACGGCAGCCGCCGCACGTTTTGCAGTTTCCGGAGCATTTTTTGCTCTTCTTTCCGGTAGAGGAATAGATCTCTCCGCTCCAATCCCGTTCGCAGGGTTCCTTGCAGTCGGGGCAGAGCACGGCGTCGTCGAATTTGGCGACCAGTTCTTCAAAGCGTTTTCCGCATTTTCGGCATTTGTATTGCAGTATAGGCATGGTATTCCTCCCGCGGCGTTATTCTGCCGCCGTTTCCTCCCGCTCCCGCATATCCCCGGCAGGGTCTGCGCAGAAATCTTTTATGACTGCGCCGAGGAGAAGTGATCTTTTTGTCCCCTTGTGCAGCGCGTAGTGCGCGAGAAAGAGCAGGGCGCCGCCCAGGTTGCTGATGATGTCGAGCATCGTGTCGGTGATGTCTACGATCAAGGCGCCGCTCACCGTTTCCTGCGGAGAGCCCTGCGCCGTCTGCCCCAAAAAGCGGCTGGAAACGTACTCCATGACCTCCCAGCATGCGGCGCACGCCATGGATACGGCAAACGTTACGATAAATACGAGCGCGGGGCGCGTCTTCCGGTAATCGGCAAGCTTGCACATAATATAAAGGCCTACGAGCGCGCCGACGTAACCGAATGCAAAATGGCAGAATTTATCGTACCAGGGGAAATGATTGTTGAAGCGCAGCACCTGCCCCAAAAGGCTCGCCACGGTCAGAAACCCGACATAAAAGGTGATCACAAAGTCGCTTACCCGCACGCCGAAGATGAGATGCGCGAAAAAAGGCACCAGGAACATGAAGGTAACGAGCAGAGTGGTCATGAATTTGTTATAGGGGTCGTTCCCCGAGATGACGATATATAAAAAGTAAGAAAGCGTGAAGCACGCCGCGAGCCCCGAATAAATAAAAACGCCCAACCGGAGGGGGCTGACTCTGTAAAGCGATTTGTCTTTTTGCATAGTCCGTATTCTCCTCATGCGATACCGATATTATAGCAGATAAAAATGAATATTTCAAATGTTTGCCCGAACGCGAGAAGGAATATTTTGGCGATTGCGGGCGAATATGCAAAAGGGAGGAAAAGAGATGCGCCTTTTCGAAGAGATCGTCGCCCGATTGGGGCTTGACGAGGAGATCGCCGCGGGCGAAAAATACGTCGTATTCCCGGGAAAATGCGCGTATTTCGAAAACGTAAAGGGGATCCGCGTGTTCTCCGCGGCGGGCGTGGAGATCTCTTTCAAAAGCGGCGCGCTGCGCGTCGAAGGCGAGGGGCTTTCCGTGGGGCAGTACTGCGGGGGAGATCTCGTTCTGTTCGGAAAAGTAACAAAAGTGGAGAACGTTTTATGAAGCCGCTGTTTTGGACGGAGCTGGAACTGGAAACGCTTACCCCGCCGCGCGCGCTCACAAGGCTCGCCAAAGCGGGGATCGCCGTGTTCGAGGCGCGCCGGATCGGCGCGGGAAGAGTGCGTTTTAAGGTAAAATCCAAAGATTTACAAAAAATTTTTGCAATTTTTCCCCGTTCGTGTTATACTGTTAATATAATAAAAAATTCGCCCGCCCGCCGCGCGGCGGAATTTGTAAAAAAACGCGCGGTTCTGTGCGCTATGGCGGCCGTGTTCGCGCTGTTGGTCACGGCGTCGGGCTTCTTTGTTCTGCGCATACGGTTTGTCGGCAGCGGCAGCTGGTATGCCGAAGAGGCTCTGCCTATTTTGTCCGAGGCGGGCGTGCGCGCCTTTGCCCCGTTCGGCAAGGAACGCGCGCAAAGGGCGGAGCGCGCCCTGTCCGCTCTCCCCTCCGTCAGTTTTTGTTCGGTGGAAAAGGAGGGGCTCGTCGTTACGGTCACCATAGAGGTGAATGCGGAATTGCCCGTTCAGGAGCCTCAAAAGCAATTTCTGAGCCCTGCGGACGGCAGGGTGGAGAGCATCACCGTCATGCGCGGCACGGCGCTCGTTTCCGAAGGAGATGCCGTGCAAAAGGGGCAGCCCCTCGTTTCGGGCGAGGTGATTGTGGGCGAGGGGGAGAACGCGGCGCACCGGCAAACATACCCGGTGGCGCGGTGCTCGCTCCTGTGCGGCGGCGTTTACGAATACGAGAGTACGGAAAAGAGCGAGGCGGCCGAGCGGCGCGCGCTCGCGGGCGCCCTGCTGCGGGCGCAGGGGGAAGTTGTGGAAAGCTCCGTTACCGTTTCGGAGAGCGGCGGCGGGTTCGTCTATCGTATCGATTATACATACAGGCTGGTCTGCTCCGTCAACGCGGGGCGCACGGCCGGATAAGGCTATAAATCACGGAGGAAATTTTTACGGAAACAGTCAAACTGACGTTCGACGCGGGCAGCCTCGAACACCTGCAAAAACTCGTAGGTTCTTACGATGAAAATATCGACGCCGTTTCCCGCGAGCTGGGCGTTGCCGTCTCTCTGGAAGGGACGGGTTTGAAGATCGCGGGGGAGGAGCAGGCGGCTGAAACGGCGCGCCGCGTATTCGAGGGGCTCCTGATCCTGATCCGCGCGGGCGAAACGGTGGACAGATCCCGTCTCGCATACTGCATCGAGCTCGCAAAAGAGGGCAATGCCGACGCGATCGGGCAGATCGTGAGCGGCGTCATCGCCGTTACTTCCCGCGGCAAGCAGATCAAGTGTAAAACGGTCGGGCAGAAAAAGTATGTCGACGCGATCAAAAAGAACACCGTCGTGTTCGGCATCGGGCCTGCCGGAACGGGCAAGACCTATCTTGCGGTGTGTGCGGCGGTCAGCGCATTCAAGGGCAAAGAGGTGGAAAAGATCATTCTCACCCGTCCCGCGGTGGAGGCGGGCGAAAAGCTCGGCTTCCTTCCCGGCGATCTGCAAACGAAGGTAGACCCTTACCTGCGCCCGCTGTACGATGCCTTGCAGGAACTGTTCGGCATGGAAAATTACATCAAGCTGATGGAGCGCGGGCTGATCGAGATCGCGCCCCTCGCGTACATGCGCGGGAGAACGCTTTCCAACGCTTTCATTATTCTCGACGAGGCGCAGAACACGACCAAGGAACAGATGAAGATGTTTCTGACCCGCATGGGCGACGGGAGCAAAATGGTCATCACGGGAGACGTGACGCAGATAGACCTTCCCGAAGGCAAAAAGAGCGGATTGAAGCATGCGGTTTCCATTTTAAAAGGGATAGAGGGGATCGAAACGGTCGCCATGACCGCGAAAGACGTCGTGCGCCACCCCCTCGTCATGCAGATCGTGCGTGCATACGAGCGGGAAAATTCCAAAGAGGAGCAAAAAAACAATGATGTATTCCGAAACCACAGAAAGTAAAACGTTCGGCAGAGACGAGTGCGTCAAGAGCGTCTTTCTCTTTCTGTTCAACTATGCTGTTTTTCTCGGCATCATCGCGTTTTTTATATTTTTCAATACGGTACGGGCTCCCGAGGGCGGCGGGTCTTTCGCGGCATATATCCGCGAAAACCTGAGCACGCTCGGCTATCTTGCGGCGAGCGTTTTCGTCCTGTTCGTCGTCATTTATTTTTATTATATTTTCGAGGACAAGTCTTTCCTCGCCACGATGAAAAACATCGAGCTCATATTCTGCCTGTTGGGGGGTTCCCTGATTATCAGTTACTTTTTCGGCGTATTTTTCAACGTTTACGCCAGGCCGGCGGCGCTTATCGCGCTGCTTGCCCTCATGCTTTTGGGCAGAAGAGACGCGATCCTTCTCAACATCGTGTTCGCGCTCATGATGTTCTCCATCGATCACTTTTCGAATTATACGCCGGGAGAGGCGTACGAAACGGCGGCATACTGTTTCCCCGTTTACTCCTTCTCCGCGGGCATGATCGGCATTTTTGTGGGAAGTAAGGTCAAAACGCGCCTGCGCTCCTTCCTTACGGGGTTTGCCGTCTGCGTTCCCATTCTCATCATGGCGTCGTGCATCGAATACAGCAAGGGTACGGGCATGCTCGTGCCGCTGCTGTTCGCGTTGGAGGGCGGCGTGCTCTCGTCGGTGCTCTTTATGGCGCTTTTGCCCGTTTTCGAAGTGCTTTTCAACTGCGTGACCGATTATCGCCTGCGCGAACTGACCGATCACGACGCGCCCCTCATGCGCGAGCTGCGCGAAAAGGCGATGGGCACGTTCAACCACTGCATTGTGGTGGCGCACCTTGCGGAGGCATGCGCCATAGCGCTCAACGAAGATACCGCGCTCGCGCGCGCCGCGGCGTATTATCACGACGTAGGCAAGCTCCGCCAGCCGGAATATTTTACGGAAAATCAATCGGGCTATAACCCGCACAACGAGCTTTCGCCCGAGCTTTCGGTCGATATTATCCGTTCGCACGCGAAAGACGGGTACGATCTGATCCGCTCCAAGCGCCTGCCCAAAATCCTGGCAGACGTAGCCGTTCAGCATCACGGCACGCTGCCCATCAAGTATTTTTACGCGAAGGCGCTCAAAATGTCGGACGGAGAGCTGAACATCGAAAATTTCTCCTATCCGGGGCCCAAGCCGCAGACAAAGATCGCGGCGATCATCATGATCGCCGACGCGAGCGAGGCGATCTCGCGCACCCTGCCCGAACGCACGCCCGCAAGGGTGGAGAACGCGGTGCGAGACATCATCGAGGAACGCATGGATCTCGATCAGTTCGACGAATGCGACCTTACGATGAAAGATTTTACCGTCATCAAAGAGACGATCGTCAGCTGTCTTACGGGCGTGTATCACAACCGCATACAGTATCCCAAGATCAAACTCAAAAGAAAAACCGAAGAAAAGGAAAAAGAAGAATGACGAATTTGAAGATAGAATGCGAGGAAGATTTCGACGTATCGCCCGTGGAGGCGGCGTTTTCGGAGAGGCTCGCGGGGAATGCGCGCCTTGCGGCGGAACTCGTGTTTACGGACGAGGAGGGGATACGTTCGCTCAACGCGAAGGAGAGGGGAAAGGACGCCGTTACCGACGTGCTGAGCTTCCCCAACCTCGACGGCATTTATAAAAAGGCGCTGAACGAGGAAGACTTCCCTTACGATCTCGACGAGGAGGGCAGGCTGTTCCTCGGATCCGTCGTCATCTGCAAAAAGAGGGCTGCGGAACAGGCGGAGGAATACGGGCATTCCCTCAGGCGCGAGCTTTACTATCTGACCGTGCACGGCATGTGCCACCTTTTGGGCTACGATCACGAACGGGAGGAAGACAAGGCGGAAATGCGCGCGGAGGAAGAGGCCGTGCTCGCGAAAATGGGGGTCGGGAGAGACGCGGTATGAAGAGCGGAACGGTAGCCGTCATCGGCAGGGCGAACGCAGGCAAAAGCACCCTCGTGAACGTGATGGTGGGCGAAAAGGTCGCCATCGTTTCCCCCAAGCCGCAGACCACGCGAGACAGGATCCTGGGCGTTATGAACGGAGAGGGCGTGCAGATCGTGTTTGCGGACACGCCCGGCATCTATAAATCCAACAACGCGCTGACGGACGTGATGATGCGCACGGCGGAAACTTCCTCAAAAGACGTAGACCTTATCCTGTTCGTGCATGACGGGCACAAGGGGCTTTCCGATTCAGACATTTCCCTCATGCGGCACTATCTTTCCTTCGGCGTTCCGATGATCGTCGCCTATACGAAGACGGACATCATGCCCGAGGAGCGCATTCCGGAAGACGTGAAAGCGCTGTTCGAGGCGGGCGTCGACTGCGACGTGGTGCCCGTTTCCGCCCGCCGCGGCAAAAATATCCGCAGGCTCAAAGAGCTCATCGCGGAAAAAATGCCAGAGGGGGAGCCGCTCTTTCCGGAAGACGTCGTGTCCGATAAATCCGCGCGCTTTATGATCGGCGAGATCGTGCGAGAAAAGATACTTTTAAAATACGATAAAGAGATCCCGCACGGCGTGGCGGTGCTCGTGAACACATTTAAAAAGAGGGAAGACAAAGACATTTACGATATAGACGTAGACATCATCTGCGAAAAGCCGAACCATAAGGCGATCATCATCGGCAAGCAGGGCGGCGCGCTCAAAGAAACGCTCGCCTTCGCCCGCAAAGAGATGGAGCGTTTTTTGGAAGCAAAGGTGTTTCTGACCGCTTTCGTGAAAGTCAAAGACGACTGGCGCGACAAAGTGAACCTGATGCGGCAATTCGGGTACGGAGAAGAAGACCGCTGAATTGTGATAAATATTTATCCCGTCGCGTGCGCATACTGATCTTGCGGAAGATGCCGCGGGGAGGGAAGTATGGCACGGTTTGTAAAAGACGACGAAACGGCGGAGATCGCATGGAAGATGTTTGAAAAAACAGGCAGCCTTTCGTATTATATGCTGTATAAGCAGTTGAAAAAATAACCGTTTTCGGGCAAATCTCGCAAAAGAGATGCTGCGATTTGCCCGAGTTGAAAGAAAACCCGACGTTCGCCGTTTTGTAAAACGGCTCGTCGTCCGGTTTTCTCTCTGCGGCGATGTGTTACGGCTCTCATATTATACGATCGCCGCATTCACGTTTTCCGCGCAAGCCGCAGGTATGCGGCAAATTGAGTGCGCTTATCCAAAATAGCGATTTCGGAACGCGCCTTAAATTATTGGGGTTCACGAAAATCTCGGCGAGCTGACGCCTGCGATTATCCGTGATTTTGAGGGGAAACCCGAACGCGCGTCGCAACAAGGCGACGATGTGCATGCGGCGCGTATTACTTGCCGCACTGCATATATGTGCTTGTTGCTCCTTATTCCCAAAAATCTCACACCGCTGCGCGCGTTGCGATTTTTGGGAGCCTTAATTTAAGGGCTTTCACATTAACGCAATTTTCGCATTCACTCTTTTTCGGCAAGCCGCGCGTCGCGGCAAATCGGGGGCTTATTCCGAAAAGTGCGATTTTCGGAAACGCAAGTGATTATTTAAATAATTCTGCGAAAAAGCAAAAACGCCGCTTTTTGCTTTTTCACTCAATTTGCCAATGCTTTGGCTTACGGAAAGGGAGAATTTGCGGCACTGTATAATTTGCGTGCCCTTAAAAGTGCCGCAAAGAGGGGAAAGCCGTTTGGGTTTCCCCTTAAATCACGATGTTTCGCAGGCAACATCTTGCCGAGAAACATGTGAAGGGGAATTCTTTATGTTATACAAAACAGACGCGCTCGTGCTGCGGGCGGCGGATTACGGAGAAAACGACAAGATCATCACCCTATTTTCCCTGCAATACGGCAAAATATCCGCCGCGCTCAAAGGGGTGAAAAAGGCGGGCGCGAAGCTCAAATTCGCGGCGCAGCCGTTCTGTTTTGCGGAATTCGTGCTCGCAAAAAAAGGGGAACACAATACGGTTACTTCGGCGTCGCTCACCGACGGGTTTTATCCTCTGCGCGAGGATATAGGCAAGTTTTACGCCGCGGCGTCTCTTGCGGGCATCTGCGACTCTGTGCTGTACGACGGCATCGTCAACGAAGAACTTTTCCTGCGCGCCGTCAACGCGCTGAGGGAAATGTGCGAGGGCGACGAGGCCGAGGCGCTCATTTCCTTTTTTCTGAAAGCGCTCGAACTTTCCGGCTATATGCTCTCCCTCGGCTCCTGCGCGGGCTGCGGGGCGGAGCTTTCGGGCAGGATCTTTTTCGATCTGGAAAGCGGCTGTTTTTATTGCGGAGAGTGCGCGCGCGGCGCGGGTGCGAGCCTTTCCACTCTCAGCGTTTTGCGCAAGTGCGCGGGCATGCCCTATGACGCGGCGCTGATCGGCAAAGACGGCAAAAACCGCGCGCTCAAACTTCTCCATGCTTATTTTACCGCAAAAACAGACGTGCGCGTGCGCGCGCTGGCGGAATATATCGCATTATCCGGCACCGCATAGGTGCTTTTTTTGCGCGGCGGGGCTTCACTTGCAAAATCCTTGCAAAAAATTTCAAAAATATTTTGTTTTTGCTTGTATTTTGCGTTAAAGTATATTAAAATAGAAGCGTTAGAACTATATAAATTTTCTCGGTTCCAAATTTTATCAGGAGGAAAAATTTTTATGGCAAAGAAGTATTGCTACCTTTTCTCGGAAGGCAATGCAAAGATGCGCGAGCTTCTCGGCGGCAAAGGCGCGAACCTCGCGGAAATGACGGGCATGGGCCTGCCTGTTCCGCAGGGCTTCACCATTTCTACCGAAGCTTGCACGCAGTATTATGAAGACGGCAGGCAGATCAATCCAGAAATCCAGGCGGAGATCATGGAATACATCTCCAAGATGGAGGAGATCTGCGGCAAAAAATTCGGCGACAAGGAGAATCCGCTCCTCGTTTCCGTGCGTTCCGGCGCGCGCGCTTCCATGCCCGGCATGATGGACACGATCCTCAACCTCGGTCTCAATGAAGAAGTCGTAGAAGTGCTCGCCAAAAAATCCGGCAATCCCCGCTGGGCGTGGGACTGCTATCGCCGCTTTATCCAGATGTACTCCGACGTCGTTATGGAAGTCGGCAAAAAGTACTTCGAGCAGCTCATCGACGAGATGAAGGAAAAGAAGGGCGTCACGCAGGACGTAGAGCTCACGGCAGACGACCTCAAAGAACTCGCTAACCAGTTCAAAGCAGAATATAAAGAGAAGATCGGGCAGGACTTCCCGACCGACCCGAAGGAACAGCTCTTCGGCGCGATCAAGGCGGTCTTCCGTTCCTGGGACAACCCCCGCGCCAACTATTACAGAATGCAGAACGACATTCCTTACAGCTGGGGCACCGCCGTCAACGTACAGATGATGGCGTTCGGCAACATGGGCGACACTTCCGGTACCGGCGTTGCGTTCACGCGTAACCCCGCTACGGGCGAAAAGAAGCTCATGGGCGAGTTCCTTATGAACGCGCAGGGCGAAGACGTCGTCGCGGGTATCCGCACCCCGATGCCCATCGACAAGATGAAAGAGATCATGCCCGAAGTGT
>ERZ1643247.1398-NODE-1398-length-22361-cov-113.537255_pt1 | contig 22361 bp, 22 predicted proteins | sample MGYA00579264_ERZ1643247 | MGnify/ENA primary metagenome ERZ1643247 (study PRJEB29033, sample SAMEA4952262) | chicken gut metagenome | biome: Broiler Chicken; feature: Gastrointestinal Tract; material: Caecum | place: Ireland | collected 2018 | study: Broiler... | reverse complement strand
ACAAGATCAGCTGATGCAAAACATTGAGATTTACAGAAAACGGATTTCCAGCATTACAGGCTGATGATCCGTATAGGCAAAATCCGTATTTACTACAGTGACCCCGGAGATCTGTAGGTTGTCTGATACCAGAAAACCGTCCAGCACATATACCCGTCCTTTTTCCATAGAACCGTCATAAGGCCGGTCCAGAAGCCGGCAGGTAGGAAAGGCATCATCAGCGGCTATGGAAAAATGAGGAGGAAGAGACTCCTTTTCCAGCAGGCCGGGAGTCCAGTTTTTACTTTTTCGGAGAGGATATTTTTCCTCTCCTTTTATGATCTGGTTAAAATCTCCCCCGGCAATGACATAATTGCCCTTTTCATATTCCCGGGAAAGGATTTGGGAGAGCAGGCGGCTTTGACCCAGTTTTCCTTCCCCTTTGTCATAGGCTTCCAGATGAAAGTTGAAAAGGACCAGTTCCCTGGAACTGTCTTCTATAGGAATCCTGGTTTCCAGGATACACCGCTTCAGATTACAGGTTTTCACAGGCCAGGAGAAGGATTCGGGAAGAGACAGCCGTCTGGCTGAGCGGACTTTCAGTCTGGTAAAGGTACTAAGGCCGCTGCTCATTTTCCCAAGAGGAGGGAAGGGGTAGGGGATATAATCACATTTATAGTTCCAGGCAAAGATCCCCGGCAGCCCCAGGGCCCTTTCAAAATAACGGTGCTGATCTATATGGTAGGAGCGGGAAGAGTCCAGATCCACTTCCTGAAGAAAATACATATCCGCCTTCCGGGTATCCAGGATTTTCCGGATCCCCTTCATATTTTTTACAACCTGTTCCCGGTTTCTGGGGCGGACCATTTTTCCTCCGTCCATGAAGAAATCCATGGTCCTGTCAAAACCTGCGAAGCCGATGTTCCAGGTAAGGAGCCGGAAGGAATCCTTCCGGGAAAGTGTCTGTCCGCCTTTCGGAACAGGGAGAGGCGTCTCTTTTTTGGGACGGTATTCCCGGAGAGTATACCAGGAAACTGCCCCAAGGACCAGACCTCCCCACAGGCCCCCTGCTTTTAATATGTTTTTAAACAAATGATTTTTCAATGGCTCTATTCTCCTTTGACTTTGATCCGTTCGGTCTGTTCTTTACAAAACTTATAGTAACACAAAGGGGAAGAACATTCCCCTTCTTTCGCAATTCTTTTCTTTCTTTTCTGTTAAATTTACGCAAAAATTCACAATTTCCTATCTTGACAAAGCTTTTCAATATGACTATGATAAGGAAAATGAAAAGATGTGTGGATTTCGTGAATACCCAGTGGGGAGAAATCTGCGACATCGAAAGAAAAAGGTAATGAGAAAGAGGAGTACGCTCCGGGAACTTGCAGAGAGAACAATTCATCGGCTGAAAGATTGTTTAAGGGAAAAGGGCGGAAGGTAGCTTTTGAACCGGAAGGCTGAAGGAGATTGCCAGGAAAGGGCGAGATTTGGTAGGGCTTCCCGGTTTGTCCCCGTTATAGGACCTTTGAGTGATAAATAAAGGTGGTACCGCGGCTTTGTCGCCCTTTGTAACTATTAAGAAGATGGTTATGGAGGGTATTTTTTATGTAAGGATACCCTTGTGGCCAAGAGGAGGAGATTATGAGCAAAGAGCTTGCAAAAACTTATGACCCGAAAGGTCTGGAAGACCGCATTTATCAGAAATGGCTGGATAACAAATACTTCCACGCAGAAGTAAATCCGGACAAGAAACCTTTTACCATTGTGATGCCCCCGCCAAACGTAACCGGACAGCTTCACATGGGACATGCCCTGGATGAGACCATGCAGGATATCCTGATCCGTTTTAAAAGGATGGAAGGATATGAAGCTTTGTGGCAGCCGGGAACAGATCATGCGGCCATTGCCACAGAGGTAAAAGTAACAGAAAAATTAAAAGAACAGGGAATCGATAAAGATGAGATCGGCAGGGAAGAATTCCTGAAATATGCCTGGGCCTGGAAAGAAGAATACGGTGGAAAGATCATCAATCAGCTGAAGAAGCTGGGTGCTTCTGCCGACTGGGACAGAGAGCGTTTTACTATGGACGAGGGATGTTCTAAGGCAGTACAGGAAGTCTTTATCCGTCTTTATGAGAAAGGTTACATTTATAAAGGCTCCAGGATCATCAACTGGTGTCCGGTATGCCAGACTTCCATTTCTGACGCAGAGGTAGAACATGAGGACCAGGACGGATTTTTCTGGCACATTAATTATCCTATCGTAGGAGAGGAAGGAAAGTATGTGGAGATCGCCACTACCCGTCCGGAGACCCTTCTGGGAGATACAGCGGTGGCAGTAAATCCGGAGGACGAAAGATATAAACATCTTATAGGAAAGATGCTGAAACTGCCTCTTACCGACAGAGAGATCCCTGTGATCGCGGATGAATATGTAGATAAAGAGTTTGGAACCGGCTGTGTAAAGATCACTCCGGCTCACGACCCTAACGACTTTGAGGTAGGAAAACGCCATAACCTGGAAGAGATCAACATTATGAATGATGACGCCACCATTAATGAGCTGGGAGGCAAATATGCCGGCATGGACCGGTATGAGGCCAGAAAAGCCATGGTGGAGGATCTGAAGGAACAGGGCCTTCTGGTAAAGGTGGTTCCCCATTCTCACAGTGTTGGAACCCATGACCGCTGCGGCACTACGGTAGAGCCTATGATCAAGCCTCAGTGGTTCGTTCGTATGAAAGAGATGGCCCAGGCTGCTATTGATACCTTAAAAGAAGGAAATCTGACATTTGTTCCGGAAAGATTTGATAAGACTTATCTCCACTGGCTGGAAAATATCAGAGACTGGTGTATTTCCCGTCAGCTCTGGTGGGGACATCGGATCCCGGCTTATTACTGCGAGGAGTGCGGTGAAACTGTAGTTGCAAGAGAAATGCCCAAGAAATGTCCGAAATGCGGCTGCACTCATTTCCATCAGGACGAGGATACCCTGGACACCTGGTTTTCCTCTGCCCTGTGGCCCTTCTCTACCCTGGGCTGGCCGGACAAGACCCCGGAGATGGAGTATTTCTATCCTACAGATGTGCTGGTTACCGGTTACGACATTATTTTCTTCTGGGTAATCCGTATGGTATTCTCCGGTCTGGAGCAGACAGGAAAGACCCCGTTCCACCATGTGCTGATCCATGGACTGGTACGGGATTCCCAGGGAAGAAAAATGAGCAAATCTCTTGGAAACGGCATTGATCCTCTGGAAGTGATCGACAAGTATGGAGCCGATGCTCTCCGTCTGACACTGATCACCGGAAATGCTCCGGGAAATGATATGCGTTTCTACTGGGAGAGAGTAGAATCCAGCCGGAACTTTGCCAATAAGGTATGGAACGCCTCCAGATTTATCATGATGAACCTGGAAAAAGCGGAAGTTCCTGAGAAAATGGATCTTGCAGATCTGACAGGAGCAGATAAATGGATCTTGTCCAAGGTAAATACCCTGGCAAAAGACGTTACTGAAAATATGGATAAATATGAGCTGGGTATTGCTGTACAGAAGGTATATGATTTCATCTGGGAAGAATTCTGCGACTGGTATATCGAGATGGTAAAACCAAGACTTTACAGCGATACAGACAGCACCAAAGGCGCGGCTTTGTGGACTTTAAAGACAGTGCTTGGCAACGCCCTGAAGCTGCTCCACCCCTATATGCCTTTCATCACCGAAGAAATTTACTGTACTCTTCATCCGGAGGAAGAATCCATTATGATCTCCTCCTGGCCGGTATTTAAAGAAGAATGGAATTTTGCAAAAGAAGAGGAAGCTGTGGAGATCATCAAGGAGGCAGTAAGAAGTATCCGTAATGTCCGCACCGGCATGAATGTTCCTCCCAGCAGGAAAGCTAAGGTTTTTGTAACAGCGGAAGACGAGAAGATCCGGGGGATCTTTGAAGAGGGAGAGGTTTTCTTCGCGCCTTTGGCCCATGCAAGCCAGGTAGTGGTGCAGAAGGATAAGACCGGCATTGACGAGGACGCAGTATCTGCGGTTACTTCTAAAGCTGTGATCTATATGCCTTTTGCAGAACTGGTAGATGTGGAAAAAGAGATCGAGAGACTGAAAAAGGAAGAGGAAAGACTGACTAAAGAGCTTGCCCGCGTAAACGGCATGCTTGGAAACGAACGTTTCATCAGTAAGGCGCCTAAGGCCAAAGTTGATGAAGAGCGGGCCAAACTGGAACGCTATACATCTATGATGGAACAGGTGAAAGAGAGATTAGCGCAGCTGCAGTAAAATGCGCAGGGGGGCTGCCACATAGAGGTTTAGGAGAGAGAGTATGAAAGAAATCAGGAAGGTATTATGCCTGAAATATCTGAATATGTTTTCTGTGCCGCTGCAGTTTCTGGCGGTATTCGTAGGCTACTTCTTTATAGAAGCGATTTCCAGACATTCTATATGGGAAGCCATGGATTTTTTAACAGAACGGCCTTTGGTCTTTCTGTATAACACATTTTTGATCTTTACAACTACGCTGCTGGTATATCTCTTCAGAAGAAGAGTCTTCTGGAGAGTGATCCTTACAATCTTCTGGATGGGACTGGGAATTATCAACGGCGTGCTCCTGTCTACCAGGGTAACGCCTTTTACCGGGCCGGATCTTCATATGATCACAGACGCCTTTGAGATCGCGGACCGGTATCTGCCGCCCTTCTTTTTCTGGGTAGTAGTGGTACTGGCAGTGGTGGCGGCGCTTGCTTTGATCCTGCTGTTCATAAAGGGACCCAGATATAAAGGAAAGCTCCGCTATAAGGTAAACATTCCGCTGATCCTTGCAGGGATCCTTGCTTTTGCAGGAACTACAAAGCTGGCTCTGGAGAAACGGGTATTATCGAATTATTTTGGGAATATCGCTTTTGCCTATGAGGACTACGGCTATCCCTACTGCCTTGCCACAACGATCTTCAATACGGGGATCAGCTGCCCCAGAGATTATTCTGAGAAAGCTGTAGAGAAGATCATTGAAAGTGAGGATTCTCTTCCAGAGACAGGAGACAGCCGTCCGAATATCCTTTTCCTTCAGCTGGAGTCCTTTTTTGACCCGACTCTGGTAAATTATCTGAATGTATCGGAAGATCCTATCCCTAATTTCAGGAAACTGATGGAAGAATATTCATCGGGATATTATAAGGTGCCTTCTGTAGGAGCAGGAACTGCCAATACAGAATTTGAATCTATTACCGGAATGAGCATGCACTACTTCGGACCGGGAGAATACCCGTATAAGGGGATCCTGGAGGAAGAAACCTGTGAAAGCGCGGCTTATGTGCTGAAAGATCTGGGATATGGAACCCATGCGATCCATAATAATGAGGCTAATTTCTACGGAAGAAGAAGGGTGTTTGCTAATCTGGGATTTGATACCTTTACTTCTTCAGAATATATGTCTGAACAGGATGACACCAATCCCAATGACTGGATCCGGGACCGGAATCTGACAAAATATATCCTGCAGGCCATGGAATCCACAGAGGGTCCCGACTATGTTTATACTATTTCTGTACAGGGGCATGGGGATTATCCGGAGGAACCGGTGCTGGAAGATCCCAAGATCACCGTATCCGGCAGCAGTACAGAAGCCCAGGACAACAAATGGGAATACTACTGTAATCAGATCTACGAGATGGATCAGTTTATCGGTGAACTGGTCAATGCGTTATCCCAGCTGGATGAGGATGTGGTCCTTGTGATGTACGGCGATCATCTTCCCACTATGGACCTGACCGTGACAGATATGAAAAACCGCTATCTTTTCCAGACCCAGTATGTGATCTGGGATAATATGGGATTGAAGAAGCAGGATAAAAACCTGGCAGCTTATCAGATGGCGGCAGAGGTCATGGACCGGGTAGGGATCCATGAGGGAAATGTTTTCCGCTTCCATCAGGCCAGAAAGAACACCCAGAATTACCAGGTAGACCTGGAAATGCTCCAGTATGATATCCTTTATGGGGAACGGTATGTCTATGGCGGCAAGACCCCATATGAGAAGACTGCTATGCGGCTGGGTGTTGTGGATACTCAGTTTGACAGTATCGAGAAGATATCTGAAGGAAGATATTATATCCGGGGCGCCAATTTCACCCAGTCTTCCTACCTGGAAGTAAATGGGGAGTTGGTGGAAGCCACCTTTATTGATGAAAATACCCTTCTTGTCCTTACCGATCTTCTTCAGGACGGAGACGAAGTGGACATCGCTACAAGAAGCAACAGTTCCACTCACCGGGTACTGACCAGGACGGAAAGTTATATTTATCACGAGCCTCAGGAAGGCAGCCAGGAAGGAACCCTGACGCCGGTACTGGAGGAAGAGGAAGAGCAGGGGGCGGAGGAGTCCCGGACGGAAGAAACTCCCACAGAAGAGTCCCAGTCACAGGAAACTTCTGCCAAAGAGAGCCAGACAGGAGAAACCCAGACAGAATAAAGAGCTTTTTTTCCCAGGCGACATAATTTGCTTGCATATTGCCACCACTTCATTATAATGATAAGTGACCCCGGTATTACACTTGGGGCATGGCATTATAACAGAAGTGGTGGCTTTTCTTTATTATAAAAGCCCGGTCTCAAAGCAGAGACAGACGGGCTGTCTGCAGTCCGGTGGGGCTGTGCTTTAGAAAAACGGATCCGTATGAGCAGGGAGACCGGAAGGACGAAAAGTTTCCATTTCTATAGAACAGGAGGGATACAGCTTGTTCACTTATGAAGAAGCGGTTCAATATATTGAAGATATACCGAAATTTACAACGAAAAATAAACTGGAACATACCAGACAATGCCTGGATCTGCTGGGAAGTCCGGACGCAGGAAAGAAGATCATCCATGTGGCGGGGACCAATGGAAAAGGCAGTGTCTGCGCTTTTATATCTACTATGCTGGAGGAAGGCGGTTATAAATGCGGTCTGTTTACGTCCCCTCATCTGGTAAAGATCAATGAACGCTTTCAGATCAATGAAGTGATGGTCTCTGACGAAGTTTTTCTGGAGGCTTTCTGTCGTGTGAAGGAACTGGCAGATTCTCTGGTGGAAAAAGGAGAATACCATCCTACCTATTTTGAATTTTTGTTTCTGATGGGTATGCTGATCTTTCAGAAAGAAGAGGTAGATTATATTGTGCTGGAAACCGGATTGGGAGGAAGGCTGGATGCCACCAACTCTGTAAGGGATCCTCTGGTCTGTGTGATCACCTCTATCAGTCTGGATCATGTAGAATATCTGGGCAACACGATCCCGGAGATCGCGGGAGAAAAGGCAGGGATCATCAAACCTGGAGTGCCGGTGGTCTTTGACGGCAATAATCAGGAAGCGGCGGATGTGATCAAAGCCAGAGCGGAAAGCCTGGGATGTCCCTGGTATGAAGTGAAGGAGGAAAAACAGGAACTGAAAGATTATACTCCGGAAGGGATCCGTTTTGTTTCTGATTCCAGAGTATACGGGAAGACAGAGCTGTTTATTCCTTTTATCGCCAGATATCAGATGATGAACGGGGCTCTGGCTCTGGAGACTATGGGAGTCCTGAAAAATGAACATCATCTGGAAAAAGAAACTCTGATCCGGGGAATGAAAAATACCCGTTGGCAGGGAAGGATGGAAACCATACTTCCCGGGGTGATCGTAGACGGAGCCCATAATGAGGACGGGATCGCCAAGTTTGTGGAGACAGTAGAATATTTCCAGAAAGACTATCCCATCACGCTGCTGTTTTCTACAGTATCTGACAAGGATTTCCGGGATATGATCCATGAAATCTGCAGGAGCCTGCATTTTTCCTGTGTGGTGGTCACGGAAATCTGGGGGAGCAGAAAACAGTCGTCTGCAGAACTGGCGGAGCTTTTTAAAGAAGAAGGCTGTGAGACTGTATATGGGGAACCAGATCCGGGAAAGGCTTTTGATATTGCATATGCCCAGAAGGGGAACGGTCTGATGTTTGTAGCCGGTTCCCTCTATCTGGCAGGGGAGATAAAGGATTATGTAAGGAGGACGTTCCATGATTAATTTTGAAGAAGAACTGAAAAAGTTTCGGCCCTGTCTGGAAGTAGACGACGCAGAAGGCGCCATTTACCGGCAGGATCTGACAGATGTCATTGACATCCTGAAGGAAATGATAAAAGATAACAGCAGCACCTCAGATAAACAGGGGAGAAATTTATGAATTGTATGATATGCAATGCCCCGCTTACGGCTTCTGAGTATTGTCAAAAATGCGGGTGCAGGGTGACAGCCCAGAAAAAGGCCTGGGCTCTGTCAAATCTCTATTATAATCAGGGACTGGAAAAAGCCCAGGTCAGGGATCTTTCAGGAGCCATTACCTGCCTGAAGCGAAGTCTCAAAATGAATAAACTGAATATACAGGCCCGAAATCTTTTAGGGCTGGTTTATTTTGAAACAGGAGAAGTAGTAGCTGCCCTCAGTCACTGGGTGATCAGCAAAAATATGATGCCCGCAGATAATATTGCCGCCGGCTATATCGAGCAGCTTCAGAAGGACGGAAACCGTCTGGATGAGATCAATAACAGTATCCGGAAATACAATCAGTGTCTGGAATACTGCAGAAGCGGCAATATCGATATGGCAAAAATGCAGTTGAAAAAAGTGCTGGCCATCAATCCGAAACTGATCAAAGGATATCATCTTCTTTCTCTGATCTATATCCATGAAGAAGAATATGAAAAGGCTAGAAGACAACTGAAAACAGCGGCCAAGATCGATAAGAGCAATACCACTACTCTCAGGTTTCTCAAAGAAGTGGAAGAACAGACCGGAAGGCGGACAAATCTGGAACCCCGGTTTGGCATGCGGGAAAAAGTAAGAGAAGGAAAGGATGGAAGTCTGATCTACCGGTCCGGAAATGACATTGTGATACAGCCTCCTGAATTCCGGGAAAAGACCATTACCAACACCCTGGTAAATCTTGTGCTGGGACTTGTGGTAGGCGCGGCGGCTCTCTGGTTCCTGGTGGTACCTGCCATTACACAAAATGTCAACGAAGCGGCAAATCAGAAAGTGGTGGACTACAGCAATCAGATGGCAACACAGGCGGCGGAGTTGGAACGGCTTCAGGAACAGATGGACGCTTCTCAGGAATCTGTGGATACGGCCCAGAGCCAGATCGAAGCGGCCCAGAAACAGACTGCGGATTATGAAAATCTTTTAAAGGCCTGGGACGAGTATCAGCAGGGCAACTTTACCAATGCAGCTAATGCTATTGCAGAGGTGAGTTCGGATTCCCTTTCTGTAGAAGGCAAGAGCGTTTATGATACGATCATGAACCAGGTAGGCGATACTCTGAAGAAGCAGTACCGGGACGAAGGGATCAATTATATATACGCAGGTAATTATGACGCAGCTATTGAAAGTCTGGAAAAAGCAGTGAATATAGGAAACCAGGACCGGAGATCCATGTATTACCTGGCCCAGGCATATGCAGGCAAAGGAGATGTGGAAAACGCAGTTACATGGTATCAGAAGGTAGTGGATAATTATCCGGGAACGCAGAATGCTCTGACTGCTCAGGACTATATTGATCAGCATGAGGATGAGATCTCTGAAGAAGACAGTCAGGGAGACACACAAAACGGCGCTGATGAGAACAGTCAGGGCAGTCAGGACAGTCAGGACAGCGGTACGGATGAAGAGAATACGGAAGAAGGGACCGAAGGTTAAAATGTGGCGGCACATACATAAGAGGAACCTTGAGGAAAAGGAGCTTTGAAAAAGCTCCTTTTTTCTATAAACAAAGAGCAGGAAAAGGCCTTCAAAGAAGAGGGGAGCATGGATAGAAAGGGGACCGATTATGGAAGAATATATGAAAAAAAGAGGGACGATGCTTATTGTCTATATTCCCAGAGAGCTGGATCATCATTTTGCCCAGCAGATCACAGGAGCCATAGACCAGGAGCTGGAAAGGGGAGCAGTAAAGCAGCTGGTCTTTGATTTCTCCGATACAGATTTTATGGATAGCTCGGGGATCGGGATGCTCATGGGAAGAAAACGGCTTTTAAGCTACAGCGGCGGCACAGTCAGCGCCATTCATGTAAATGACAGGATCTTGCGGATCATGCAGCTTTCGGGGATTTATAAACATATTGAGATCAGCCAGGAACCTGTGTGGAACCACAGGAAAAGATAGGAGGACCCGGACATGGAAAAGAAAAATGAGATGATCTTGGAAGTAGAGAGCAGATCCTGCAATGAAGGACTGGTAAGGATAGCGGTAGCGGCTTTCAGCACTCAGCTGAATCCAACCCTGGAAGAGGTGGCAGATATTAAAACAGCAGTTTCTGAAGCGATCACCAACTGTATTGTCCACGCTTATGATAAGGGAACAGAGAAAATACGGATAGAATGCAGGAATGAGCAGAGAGAACTGACTGTGGTGGTGAAGGATACAGGAAAAGGCATAGAAGATGTTGAAAAAGCCATGGAGCCGCTGTATACCACCAAGCCGGAACAGGACCGGTCCGGCATGGGATTTGCCTTTATGGAGGCTTTTATGGATCAGGTGACAGTAGAATCAGAACCGGGAAAGGGAACCACCGTGACTATGAAAAAACTTATCGGAAGACAGAATCCGGTTTTTGAATAGGAGGGCGTATGGACGATATCCTTGCCCTTATCGGGCGTGTGCACCAGGGGGATAAGGAAGCAAGAGATATACTGGCAGAAAAAAATATGGGACTGGTCCACAGTATTGCCAAAAGATTCCAGAACCGGGGCGTGGAGATGGAAGATCTGATCCAGATCGGAAGTATCGGGCTTCTCAAAGCGATTGATAAATTTGATCTTTCTTATAATGTGAAATTTTCAACTTATGCAGTACCTATGATCACAGGAGAGATCAAGCGATATCTCCGGGACGACGGTATGGTAAAGGTCAGCCGTTCTCTCAAAGAGACGGCAGCCAGAGCTTATGCGGCCAGAGAACAGCTTCTCCAGAAGAAGAACCGGGAACCGGATATGGAGGAACTGGCAGCAGAGGTGGGAATTTCCAGAGAGGAACTGGTCATGGCTCTGGAATCAGGAGCCCAGATAGAGTCCCTTCAAAAAACGATTTATGAAAGTGACGGAAGCGATATTTCTCTGGAGGATAAACTGCCCCAGGAAAAAAGCCAGCAGGAAGAGATCCTGAATAAAATGTTTCTGGAGGAAATATTGGGAGATCTGAGCGCTAAAGAGCGTGAACTGATCTATCTGCGCTTTTTTCAGGAAAAGACTCAGGCATATATAGGAGAAAAAATGGGATTGTCCCAGGTCCAGGTTTCCAGGCTGGAGAAAAAAATACTGGGACGTCTCCGGGAAAAACTGTAAACGGATGAGAATAATTCCTTCACTGAAAAGAAATACTATAGCCTGTAGAACAGGGAGCATGTAAATGCGGAATAAAGGCATAGAGATTTCCGAAAGCAGGGAGGGTTTTATGAGCGAAATTTTGTATATACAGACAGAAAAGAATGTAGAAGTCCACAGTCCGCAGGTTTGTCTGGGAGATGTGGCAAAACTGGCCTGCGGCGATCAGAAGATACTGGACCGCAATCTGGTCCGCAGAGTCATGAACATACCGGATCAGGCTCAGGGAAGATATGTGGTCTCGGCAGTGGACATAGTAAGAGCCGTTGCCCGGGAAGAAAAAAATCTGGATGTGACCCATATAGGAGAGGCCAATGTTATCGTCACTTACAAGAAGCCGGCCAAAGCAGGCAGATGGAAGGAGTATATAAAGACGGTGTTTGTCTGTATCCTTTCCTTTTTCGGGGCGGCTTTTTCTATTATGACTTTCAACAATGATGTAGACATACAGACACTGTTCCCCAGACTGTATTTCCAGCTTACCGGGATCGTGCCGGAGGGATGGACTCTCCTGGAATTTTGCTATTCCCTGGGGATCGGGATCGGAGTGATTTTCTTTTTTAATCATTTCGGACACGGAAAGATCACCAGGGATCCATCTCCGATAGAAGTGCAGATGCGCACCTATGAGGAAGATGTGGACAAGACGCTGATCGCGGATAAGAACAGAAAGGAGAAACATACATGAATCCGGGACTTGTTATTACCGGGGCCGCAGGTATCTGCGGAGGCGCTGTAGTTGCCGCCGCCCTGTCAGCCTTTATCATAGGTCTGGGTATCATTCCCAGGTATGCGGGCATTACCCATACGGGAAGACATATTTTATTGTATGAGGATTTTCTGGTGGCAGGATGTATCACGGGGAATCTTATTTCTGTATATCGCCTCCAGATTTCGGCGGGAAATATTGGAGCAGGTCTCACCGGACTTTTTTTCGGGATTTTTCTGGGAAGCTGGATCATTGCCCTGGGAGAAGTGGTAAATGCCTTTGCCATAGCGGCCAGGCGCCTGGGCATACACAAGGGAGCCGGACTGATCATCCTGTCTATTGCCCTTGGAAAGATCCTGGGAAGTCTTCTTCAGCTCTGTGTATAAAAAATACCGGTATTCCGCATACTAAGATCAGAAGCAAAAAGGAGGGAAAGGGCTATGGAACAGCCGCAGAAAGAACAGGAAAAGGCAAAAAAATATGAAGAATATGTAAAAAAGAAGACGCCGGTCCATTCTTTGGCAAAGAATATGCTGGGAGCATTTATAAGCGGCGGACTTATCTGTACTTTGGGACAGGGAATCTTAAATATGTGCCAGCAGTTGGGATTGGATAAAGAGACGGCAGGGTCCTGGACCTCGCTGATCCTGGTATTTTTGAGCGTTCTTTTTACCGGGCTGAATATTTATCCAAAACTGGCCAAATGGGGCGGAGCAGGAACTTTAGTGCCGATCACCGGATTCGCCAATTCTGTGGCGGCCCCTGCTATCGAATATCAGAAGGAGGGCCAGGTATTCGGCATTGGCTGCAAGATCTTTACCATTGCCGGCCCGGTTATTTTGTACGGGATCCTGGTTTCTTCTCTTCTGGGACTGATCTATTATTTTCTTCATATGTGAGGGATCGTGTAATGGGATATACAGTAGGTGAGCAAAGCATTCAGTTTGACAGCGGTGTATACTTTCTGGGAGCCGGCTCTGTGGTAGGAAAGAAGGAAGGAGATGGCCCCCTGGGAAAATATTTTGACAAAGTCGGACCGGAAGACGGTCTGTTCGGCTGCAGTTCCTGGGAAGAGGCGGAAAGTACGCTTCAGAAGGAGGCCCTCTCTATCGCCATAGAAAAAGCCGGGATTTCCCGGGAGGAGCTGCGCCTGATCTACGCAGGAGATCTTCTGGCCCAGACAATTGCTTCTTCCTTCGGGATTATGGGCTTTCACAGGCCGGTATACGGACTCTACGGGGCCTGCTCCACTATGGGAGAAGCATTGTCTCTGGCTTCTATGGCAGTAGCGGGAGGATATGGGGAATATGTGGGAGCTGTTACGTCCAGCCATTTCTGCAGTGCGGAAAAAGAATTTCGCTATCCTCTGGGATATGGCAGCCAGAGACCTCTTTCTGCTACCTGGACGGTTACGGGAAGCGGCGCCTGTGTTCTGGGAGCCAAAAGAAGCCATGCCAGGATCGCCGGGATCACTACGGGAAAGATCGTGGACTACGGGCTAAAAGATTCTTTTAATATGGGTGCCTGTATGGCGCCTGCAGCGGCCAGCACCATAGAGGCGAATCTCCGGGATTTTGGCAGAAAACCCGAGGATTATGACAGGATCATCACCGGGGACCTGGGAGAGATCGGACAGAAAATACTGTTTGATCTGCTGGAGAAAAAAGGGATCGTCATAGAACGGCAGCATATGGACTGCGGTATTGAGATCTTTGACAAGGAAACCCAGGATACTCATGCGGGAGGAAGCGGCTGCGGCTGCTCGGCAGCTGCCTTTGCCTCCTACATTCTGCCGAAAATAGAAAAGGGAGAGTGGAAAAGGATCCTTTTTATCCCTACAGGGGCCCTGCTGTCTAAGGTCAGTTATAATGAAGGGAAGAGCGTTCCGGGAATTGCCCAGGCAGTTGTGGCAGAACATTGTTGAAGGAGGAAGAGATGGAATATATTCAGGCATTCTGGGTGGGAGGACTGATCTGCGCACTGGTCCAGATACTTCTGGAGAAGACAAAACTGATGCCGGGAAGGGTCATGGTCCTTCTTGTATGTACCGGAGCGGTGCTGGGAAGCCTGGGAATTTACGACAGGCTTATCGATTTTGCCGGAGCAGGGGCCAGCGTACCTTTGCTTGGATTTGGAAACACCCTTTTTAAGGGAGTGAAAAAAGCAGTGCTGGAACATGGTTTCCTGGGGATCTTTATGGGAGGATTTACCGCCAGCGCAGTTGGGATTTCCTCGGCGCTGATCTTCGGATATCTGGCAAGTCTTATTTTTAAGCCCAAGATGAAAAACTAAGCTATACTTTTTTTGAAATTAATAGTATAATAACAATAACATACAGATCAATGATAAGAAGAGGGGCTGTCACATGAGCGGGATAGAGATAAGTTCATGGGGCAACCCCCCTTATATGCGGATCTTAAATTCAGAGGAGGAAACGGAAGATGCTCCATGCATTCTCACGTTCAGAAGAACTTTTAGGAAAAGAAGGATTAAAAAGACTGTCGGAGGCCAAGATCGCGGTGTTCGGGATCGGAGGCGTGGGCTCTTATGTGGTGGAAGCTCTGGCCAGATCCGGAGTGGGAAGCCTGACGCTGGTAGACCATGATGTGGTGAGCCTGACAAATCTGAACAGACAGCTGATAGCCCTTCGTTCTACCATAGGGAGAAAAAAAGTTTTAGTTGCCAAAGAAAGGATCATGGATATCAATCAGGATGCGGTGGTGCATACATATGATACCTTTTTTGGAGCGGAGACAGTGGATCTTTTTGACTTTTCCGCTTTCGATTATATTGTGGATGCCGTAGATACAGTCTCTGCAAAACTGCTTTTGATAGAAAAAGCCAAAGAGGCAGGGGTTCCGGTGATCTCCTGCATGGGGACCGGCAATAAACTGGATCCTTCCTGCTTTCAGATCGCGGATATTTCAAAGACCAGCGTATGCCCTCTGGCAAAAGTGATGAGGGCGGAGCTGAAGAAACGGAGGATCAAGAAAGTAAAGGTCCTTTTTTCTACAGAGCCTTTGCCAAAAGAGCGGGGAAGGCGTCTGGGACAGACAGAAAGGAAAAAGGAAGCGCCGCAGGAGACCAGGAGTGGAACCGGCCGGCCAGTTCCGGCCAGCGTATCCTTTGTTCCGGGAGTTGCAGGTCTGATGATAGCAGGAGAAGTGATCAGAGATCTGGTTTTTAATAAAGTATAAAAGGGGATTATAATAAAACAATGGAAAATAACAGGATCGAAAATAAGTTCTGTACTTGTCTGGGCAGCGATAATGTATACAGAAATGAGCCTATGAAAAAACACACGACCTTTCGCATCGGAGGTCCGGCGGATTATTATCTTTGCCCTCATAGTGCAAAGGAGATACAGAAAGTAGTGGAAATCTGCCGTGAAGAGAAAATTCCGTATTTTATTTTGGGAAACGGGAGCAACCTTCTGGTCAGCGATAAGGGCTACCGGGGTGCGGTGATCCAGCTCTGGAAAAATGTCAGCGATATCCGGGTGGATGGATGTCTGATAGAGGCAAAGGCCGGGGCAAGCCTGGCAAAGATCGCCGCCCAGGCCCTGGAGGAAGGACTGACCGGCATGGAATTTGCCGCAGGGATCCCCGGCACACTGGGAGGGGCAGTGGTGATGAACGCAGGAGCCTATGGAGGAGAAATGAAAGATATCCTTAAAGAGGCGCTGGTGATGGATGAAGAAGGAAAAATCTTTACTCTGGAAAAGGAAAACCTGAAGCTGGGGTACAGGACCAGTATCGTGAAGGAAAAGGGATATATTGTTCTGGCGGCAGTTCTGGAACTGAAGCCGGGAAACCGGGAAGAGATACGGAAACTTATGGAAGACCTGAAACAAAGGCGGGCGGAGAAGCAGCCTTTGGATATGCCAAGCGCCGGCAGTACTTTTAAGCGGCCGGAAGGCTACTTTGCAGGAAAACTGATCATGGATGCAGGGCTTAGGGGCTTTTCTGTGGGAGGGGCCCAGATATCTGAAAAACACTGTGGATTCGTGGTCAATACCGGGGAGGCTTCGGCCAGTGATGTTCTGAATCTGATCCGGGAAGTACAAAAGAGAGTCCGGGAAAATTCCGGAGTGGAACTGGAGACAGAAGTAAAATTCCTGGGAGAATTTTAGGAGGAGATATGCGGTTTGTAATTGTTACGGGAATGTCGGGAGCGGGAAAGAGTACTGCGCTGAAAATGCTGGAAGATATGGAGTATTTTTGTGTGGATAATCTGCCGGTGCCCCTGATCGAAAAATTTATACAGCTTATCCGGGACAGCGGCCCCGGAGAAATCGAAAGGGTAGCTGTTGGGATCGATGTAAGAAGTGGAAAATCTTTAGACGAACTGGAATCTGTCCTGGAGAAGATCAAATATCCGGGAACAAAGGTGGAGATCCTGTTCCTGGACGCAGAGGATGAAGCTTTGGTAAAGAGATATAAAGAGACCAGGAGAAGCCATCCTTTAGCAGGCAGCGGCCGGGTGGACGAAGGGATCAAAAAGGAGAGAGAGCGGTTGAAGGATCTGAAACACTATGCAGATTATATCCTGGATACCAGCAAGCTCCTTACCAGAGAACTTCGGGAAGAACTGGAAAAAATCTTCGTGGAAAATGTAAAGTTCCGGAATCTTATGGTCACAGTACTGTCCTTCGGGTTTAAATACGGAATCCCCCAGGACGCGGATCTGGTCTTTGATGTGCGTTTCCTGCCAAATCCATACTACATAGAACAGTTGAGACCCTTAAGCGGAAATGATCAGCCTGTGAGGGATTATGTTATGGGCTTTGATCTTGCTCATGAATTTTCTGATAAGCTGGAGGATATGATCCGGTTCCTGATCCCTAATTATATTGCAGAGGGTAAGACCCAGCTGGTTATCGGGGTAGGATGCACCGGCGGCAAACATCGTTCGGTAACCCTGGCCAATGAGCTTTACCGCCGTCTGGATAAAAGCGAAGAATATGGCCTGCGTATAGAACATAGAGATATAGAAAAGGATGGAAAGTAATGTCTTTCTCCGGAGATGTAAAAGAAGAACTGCTGAAAAAAATTGACAGCGCCAGACACTGCAGGATCGCTGAACTGGCGGCTATGGTGGCTTTTGATGGAGAAATCCGAAAAAACAGCCGTAATGAGACCGATCTGAGAGTATCCGCGGAAAATCCGGGGATTATAAGAAAATACTTTACATTACTGGAAAAAACGTTTAAAATAAATGACGAAGTTTCTATTGATGAAAGAATAGTCAAAAAAAACAACCGATTTACGATTGACGTAGGAAATCAGGAACTTACAGTGAACATCCTGCAGGCGGTAAAGATCCTTTCCCCTGATAGGACGGTCACAACGGTAGAGGGCCTGGTCAGTCAGATGGTGATTCAGAAGAATTGCTGTAAGAGGGCCTTCCTGCGGGGTGCTTTCTTATGCGCCGGTTCTATCAGCGATCCCACCAAGTTTTATCACTTCGAGATCGTATGTACCAGCCAGGAGAAGGCCCGGCAGCTGCAGGAACTGATACAGTCTTTTGAAATTGATGCCAAGATTGTGAAACGCAAAAAGTATGATGTTGTTTATGTAAAGGAAGGCGCACAGATCGTAGAACTTTTAGGCCTGATGGGAGCAGGCGTTTCTTTGATGAATCTGGAAAATGTCAGGATCCTCAAAGGAATGCGGAATTCTGTGAACAGAAAGGTGAACTGCGAAACGGCAAATATCAACAAGACTGTAAATGCTGCGGTAAAGCAGATGGAGGATATTGCGTATATCCGGGATACCATAGGGCTCCACAGACTTCCTGAAAATCTGGAGGAGACGGCAATGGTCCGACTGGAATATCCCCAGGCATCCCTGAAAGAGCTGGGAGCGCTCCTGACGGTGCCAGTTGGCAAGTCAGGGATCAATCACAGGCTCCGGAAGATCAGTACCATAGCAGAACAGCTCAGAGAAAGCCATGATGTGGGAAACATGGATGTGAAGGCCCACGCTGCGTCCCCGGCTGGGAACGCAGATAGGAATAAGGAGGAACAAGTATGATTAGGAAACCGATAACAATTGGGATTTCAAACGGACTGGAAGCAAGGCCTGTTGCATTGCTCGTTCAGATCGCCAGCCAGTATACAAGTAATATTTATCTGGAAAACGGAGAGAAACGGGTGAACGCAAAAAGTATTATGGGTATGATGAGCCTTGGACTGGATGCTGGAGAAAAAGTGACGGTATCTGTAGAAGGGGCAGATGAAGAAGAGGCCATGAAGGGTATTGAAGAATACCTGAGCAAAAAGTCTCAGAAATAATGGTGGAATGTCTTACTTGAACTGAAGATGTAAAGATTGCCCGGCAGCCGGAAAGAATGGAAACGCTGGATTTGTTCCATTCCTTCTGACTGCCGGGTTTCTTTATGAGAACAGAGGGGACGTGAAAGGCCGCTCTTCCGAAGGATGGTTATCCCCTTTGGTTACGTGATATTGCTGCCGGAACCAATAAGTATAGAAATCTTCAAAACCCAGGGAGCGGTAAAGATTTTTGGCAGGTTTGTTACCCTGGACCACCTGCAGGTAGGCAGAAGAAGCTCCCTGCCGTGCCGCTGCGTTTAAAAGAGCGCGGCAGATAGAACGGCCCATATGTGATCCGCGGTAGTCTTCAGCTACATGGATGGCGTATAGGCCTACATAATCCCTGTCCAGGATCCCGAGGCCGGTGCCGACTATCTGATCTTTATCCAGAACAGAAGCAGCAATGATATCTTTGGGAATAGCCGCATACATAGAGGGGACGATCTTTCGATGGATCTGGTTCACTGTTCCTTTCATAGTGAAAAGAGCTTCCAGCCACCGGGAAGTGATGCATGGAGAAAGCTCCACCTTCCAGGGGATTTCTCCGGGGAGAGGTCCCTTTAGTTCCATGGTCATGACCTCAGTGACATGAGCAACATGATAACCTCTTTCCGTTAGCTTCTGGTCAAAAGAACTGTTGATCAGAGGCGTGATCTTGTAGATGGCGGGAGTACCCCACCGCTCGTAGACTTCCTCGCAATAATCCAGTTTATCCCGCAGGGGGATGGAGGAGGGGCCGATCTGTTCGATGCAGTTTGTGCGATGGGTATAAAAGTAAGAAAAACGAAGGATCCAGCCGTCATAAATCTGCATTTGGTGAGAAGGCCACGCGTTTAGAGACAGGTCTTCAATAGTTTTGATCTTGCTTTTCAAACCAGGTTCCGCCTTTCGTTCAGAATTCATGCTAATTATATAAGATAAGCCTGGAAGAAGCAAGCCCTGCCTTGCAATCAGCGGAAAGTTGTAGTAGAATCGAAATAGTTATGAAAAACGAAACAGGAGGATGATAAGCATGAAAACAGAAAATGCATGGAAAAAATATACAGATAAAAAAGAAGTTTTTGATTTCTGCGGAGCATATAAAGATTTTATGAGCTGCTGCAAAACAGAGAGAGAATGCGTTTCTGAAATGATAAAAATGGCGGAAAAGGCAGGATACAGAAATCTGGAGGAAATTACCTCTCAGGGGATCACACTGAAACCGGGAGATAAAGTGTATGCCAACAATATGGGCAAAACTCTGGCTATGTATATCGTCGGCGAAGAACCTATGGAAAAAGGGATGAGGATCCTTGGCGCCCATGTGGATTCTCCCAGACTGGATCTGAAACAGAATCCTTTATATGAGGATACAGAGCTGGCTCTTTTGGATACCCATTACTATGGCGGAGTAAAGAAATACCAGTGGGTAACGCTTCCCATGGCTCTTCACGGCGTAGTAGTAAAGAAAGACGGGGAGGCTGTTCCCGTAGTCATCGGAGAAAAAGAGGACGACCCGGTAGTGGGCATCTCGGACCTTCTGATCCATCTTTCCGGAAAACAGATGCAGAAAAATGCAGCGGAAGTGGTAGAAGGAGAAAATTTGGATGTGCTGGTTGGAAGCATTCCTTTAGAGTCTGAAGAAGAGAAAGAACCGGTAAAAGCCCAGATCCTGAAACTTCTGGAGAACAAATACGGGATCCAGGAAGAAGATTTTCTTTCAGCAGAGCTGGAAGTGGTTCCTGCAGGACCTGCCAAGGATTATGGATTGGACAGGAGCATGATCATGGCTTATGGTCATGACGACCGCGTATGCGCGTATCCTTCTTTTATGGCTATGCTGGCCCAGGATAAAGTAAAATATACATCTGTGTGCCTTCTGGTCGATAAAGAGGAAATCGGAAGCGTGGGAGCTACCGGTATGCAGTCCAGGTTTTTTGAAAATACAACTGCAGAGGTTATGAATGCCGCAGGTCAATACAGCGAACTGCTTTTGAGAAGAGCCTTAAAGAATTCCATGATGCTTTCTTCTGACGTCAGTGCAGCCTTTGATCCCAACTATCCGGATGTGATGGAGAAAAAGAATGCAGCTTATCTGGGGCATGGCATTACTTTTAATAAATATACCGGTTCCAGAGGAAAGAGCGGATCTAATGATGCAAATCCGGAATACATAGCCAGACTGCGCAGAGTGATGGAAGAAAATCATGTGGCTTATCAGACGGCGGAACTGGGCAAAGTAGACCAGGGAGGCGGCGGAACGATCGCTTATATCCTGGCAAACTATAATATGGAAGTGATTGACTGCGGAGTGGCTGTCCTGAATATGCATTCTCCCTGGGAAATTGCCAGCAAAGTAGACATTTATGAAGCGTACAGAGGGTACTGCGCTTTCCTGAGAGACATGTAAGCGCTGGAGCGGAACTGAAAATTCACTCTATACATCCTGGCTGAAAAATGATAAGATAAAACAAATTACAAATATAACGGCCAAGCTGTAAAGTAAGGAGTATAAAAATGTCAAAATTTTTGAAGATCATTGTAAATCTGGTGGTGATCGCGGCTATTGCGGTGGCAGCCGCGCTGCTGGTCCCGCCTTTTGCGGGAATAGATACGGTCATGAACGATAATACGGAGACAGATACCAATCTTCCGGTAGGGTCTGTGGCTTATGGACGAACTGCAGATACCAGCGGCCTCAAGGTGGGCGACCGTATCATCTACAGCGAAGGGGCAAGCGACTATATCTATGAGATCACAGATATGGATGCCAGCGCTGGTGTCTACAAAGTAAGTGATCCTTATAACAGCAATAGTGAAGCGCAGAATATCACCATACAGAAATCTATTCCTAAAGTAGTATTGGTTGTTCCGTTTATCGGTTATGGGGCGATTGCTCTCCAAAGTACGGAAGGTCTGATCGTTGTAGGACTGGGGATCGTTTTCCTGATCATATTGTTTATCCTTTCTGAAATCTGGAGAAAAGACAGAGACGAAGAAGAGGAAGATGAGGAGTCTGAAGAAGATATGCAGAATGAAGAGGAAGATGACGAAGACGAAGAGGAGGATGAAGTCCTTTCACGCAGAGAACGGAGACGACTGAAAAAAGAAGAAAAACGCCGCAGAAAAATGGCGAAGAGAGAGGCCATGGAAGAGGACGAAGATGAAGAAGCGCAAGAGGAGCTTCCCGAAAGCCAGGATCCTGAGGAAGATATTTCCAAGGAGGGAGAGCTTACAGGGGAAGGTCTTGACAAAGTAGTAGAAGAGGCTATGTCTTCTGTGGCAGCCGGTGTTTCTCAGATCAGCGAACCGGAGCAGGTTCCCGATGCGACGATTGTTATGCCGGATATCAGTACAATAGGTCAGGGAGAAGTTCCGGATGAAAGCCAGGAGATTCCGGAAGAGAACAGTCCTGAAGATCCTGAAGAAACAGAAGCGGAACAGATCCCTGAAGAAACAGAACTTTCAGAACCAATAGCTGAGGAAGAGCAGGAAGGAGAAACTGAGGAAGCAGCGGAAACTCAAGAAGTGATAAAAACCGAAGAGCCTCAGGAATCTGTGGAAGCAGAGGAGAAAGAGAAAGCCTTTGATCCGGAATCTGTTCCTAATGCGCCTAGCCTGGAAGAACTTCTGGCAAAAGCTCAGGCGGCAGGAGATGCGCCTGAAGTAAAAGAGGATAAGGATAATCAGGTTACTCTGCTGGATTATTCCGATATTCTCTGATGATATATTATATAGAAGGAAAAGCATTGGAAAGTAAAAAAAAATTCCAATGCTTTCTTTCATGTATGGAAAAAAATACAAAAAAAGTACAAAACAAAAGAAAAAAAGCTTGCAATCTGGAAAAACTTCTATTATACTAACAAGTGCTGTGACATGATAGCTGTGAAGCGCGAGGTTGCTGCCCTTGTGGCAGGTTTTCCGTGGAGCGAATGTCAAGTTAGGAAACTGACGACAAGTCACTGTA
>ERZ1643247.1397-NODE-1397-length-22367-cov-6.360837_pt1 | contig 22367 bp, 36 predicted proteins | sample MGYA00579264_ERZ1643247 | MGnify/ENA primary metagenome ERZ1643247 (study PRJEB29033, sample SAMEA4952262) | chicken gut metagenome | biome: Broiler Chicken; feature: Gastrointestinal Tract; material: Caecum | place: Ireland | collected 2018 | study: Broiler... | reverse complement strand
CCGCGCGGTTTGCGCAGGGCCCGGGGATGAAACGGCTTCGAAGGCCTTTGAAGGCTCAGATCAGCTCGATGATGGACATCTCGGCGGCGTCGCCGCGGCGGGGGCCGATCTTCGTGATGCGGCAGTAGCCGCCGTTGCGGTCGGCATACTTGGGCGCAATCTCGTTGAAGAGCTTGTTCACGACGTCCTCCTTCGTGACAAACGCCAGCACAAGGCGGCGGTTGTGAAGGGTGTCGTTCTTCGCGATCGTAATCATCTTCTCCGTCAGGGAGCGGACCTCCTTGGCGCGGGTGTCGGTGGTTTCGATCTTGTTATTTTCAAGCAGGAAGGTCACCAGGGCGCGCAGCATGGCCGTGCGGTGGCTGGTGGTTCTTCCCAGTTTTCTGGTTCCTGGCATCGAAATTCACTCCTTTACCTCGTTATGCGTTATTCGTCATCCTTGCGGAGACTGAAGCCGAGCGAGGCCAGCTTCCAAATGACCTCCTCGAGGGATTTGCGGCCGAGGTTGCGGACCTTCATCATGTCCTCCTCAGACTTGTTGAGCAAATCCTCCACAGTGTTGATGCCGGCGCGCTTGAGACAGTTGAAGGAGCGCACGGAAAGATCGAGTTCCTCGATCGTCATCTCCAGCACCTTTTCCTTGCCCTTGTCATCCTTCTCCACCATAATCTCAGTGCTGCTGCCCTTGTCGGACAGATCCACAAAGAGGTTGAGGTGTTCCGTGAGGATGCGGGCGGCTAGGGAAACGGCCTCCTGCGCGTTGATCACGCCGTTCGTCCACACTTCGAGGGTGAGCTTGTCGAAGTTCAGGCTCTGGCCCACGCGTGTCTGCTCAACATTGTAATTCACCTTATAGACAGGGGTGTAGATGGAGTCAACCGGAAGCTCGCCGATGACGGCGTTCGTCATGTTCTGCTTGTTGCGCTCGGCGGGCACGTAGCCGCGGCCCTTGTCGAGCGTAAGCTCCATATACAGCTTCGCGCCCTCGCCAAGAGTGGCGATGTGCATTTCGGGGTTGAGGATCTCGACCTCGCTGTCGCACTTGATCGCGTCGGCCGTCACCTCGCACGGACCTTCGGCGGAAATTTCAACCGTCTTCGGACCGTCGCAGTGCAGTTTGGCCGTGAGGCCCTTAATATTGAGGACGATTTCCGTCACGTCCTCTTTTACGCCGGGGATCGTGGAAAACTCGTGCAGAACGCCGTCGATCTTAATGCAGGTCACGGCAACGCCCGGCAGGGAGGAAAGCAGCACGCGGCGCAGGCTGTTGCCCAACGTGTTGCCGAAGCCGCGTTCCAGCGGCTCCACCACGAATCTGCCGTATCTTCCGTCGGCAGAAAGCTCTTCCGTGTCAATCTTCGGCTTCTCTATCTCGATCATTAGCGAACCTCCTTTTCATACACCGGCAGGCAGCAAGCGGCGCCCGCCATGATGCTGTCATGCAGCCCCGCAGCGGACCGGGCAAGCCGGATCCGCCCAGGGGACAGGCATTACTTGGAGTACAACTCTACGATCAGATGTTCCGCGACCTCGTAATCGATGTCATCGCGGACGGGCATCGCGAGCACTTTGCCCTCGTAGCCGTCGTTCGACTTCTCGAGCCACTTCGGCAGGGCGCGCTTGGCCTCCTGCTCGAGGATCTGCTTGATGCGCGTGCTGCTGCGGGACTTCTCGCAGATGGCGATGACCTCGCCCTCCTTCACCTGATAGGAAGGAATGTTGACGCGCTTGCCGTTCACGGTGAAGTGGCCGTGGTTCACGAGCTGACGGGCCTCGCGGCGGGTCGTGGCGTAGCCGAGACGGTACACAACGTTGTCCAGGCGGCGCTCGAGTTCGGTCAGCAGGTTTTCACCGGTGACGCCATGCTTGCGGGCGGCTTCCTCATAGTAATGATGGAACTGCTTCTCCAGCACGCCGTAAATGAACTTGACCTTCTGCTTCTCGTTCAGCTGCGTGGCATATTCAGACTGCTTGCGGCGGAACTGCTGCTTCTGGTGGCGGTTCGTCTCCTTGGCATAGCCGAGCACGGCCGGGGAAAGGCCCAGCGTCTTGCAACGCTTGAGGATAGGCTGCGTATTCTTAGCCATAATTTTCTTCCTCCTTCAATTATACTCTTCTTCTCTTCGGAGGACGGCATCCATTGTGCGGGATCGGCGTGACGTCCTTGATCATGGTTACGTCCAGACCGGTGGTCTGAAGGGCGCGGATAGCGGCTTCACGGCCGGCGCCGGGGCCCTTCACATAAACCTCAACCGACTTCATGCCATGTTCCATCGCCACGCGGGCGGCAGTCTCAGCAGCCGTCTGGGCAGCGAAGGGCGTGCTCTTTCTGGAGCCGCGGAAGCCCAGCTCGCCGGAGCTGGCCCAGGAAACAGCGTTGCCCTGGGTGTCGGTAATGGTGACAATGGTGTTATTGAACGTGGACTGGATATGCGCAGCGCCACGGTCGATATTCTTGCGCTCGCGGCGGCGGCGGACGGCGGCCGCCTTCTTAGCGCCTTTCTGCTGTGCCATCTTATTCCCTCCCTACTTACTTCTTCTTGTTGGCCATCGTCTTGCGGGGGCCCTTGCGGGTGCGGGCATTCGTCTTGGAACGCTGCCCTCTCACCGGCAGGCCTTTGCGGTGACGCAGGCCGCGGTAGGAACCGATTTCAATCAGTCTCTTGATGTCGAACGCCACTTCGCGGCGCAGGTCGCCTTCCACGTGGCAGTTGTGGTCGATATACTCTCTGAGCTTGGCAGCATCGTCTTCGCTCAGGTCGCGCACGCGAACGTCGGGATTCACGCCGGTCGCGGCGCAGATGTCGGTGGCGGTCTTGCGGCCAATGCCGTAAATATACGTCAACGCAATTTCAATGCGCTTGTCTCTGGGCAGGTCGATACCGGATATACGCGCCATTCTGGTTGCACCTCCAAATGCTGTGTTGCGCCTTAGCCCTGGCGCTGCTTGTGCTTGGGGTTCTCACAAATGACCATGATCTTCCCCTTGCGCTTGATGATTTTGCACTTCTCGCAAATTTTCTTCACAGAAGGTCTTACTTTCATTTCTGCGCCCTCCTTTGGAGCGGTATTGTCAGCCGGCCGGCTCCCCGGCCAAAGGCGGATCTTATTTGGAACGCCAGGTGATGCGGCCGCGGGTGAGATCGTAAGGAGAAAGCTCAATCGTCACCTTGTCGCCGGGCAGAATGCGGATGAAGTTCATCCGCAGCTTGCCCGAAATGTGGGCCAGCACCTGGTGCTTGTTCGGAAGCTCTACCTTGAACATGGCGTTCGGCAGGGCCTCCACAACGGTCCCTTCGGTCTCAATCACGTCCTGTTTCGACATTTCAAAAGCCTCCTTCATTGGAACGGCCCGCGCCCAGGGCGGAAAGGGCCTTCCGAATCTCACGGTCTGTCTGCAATGAAGCTTCGTCCAGCACAGCTGCGGTGGGGAACAGATGCTTCCTGTTCTTGCGCTTCGGCCTTGAAAGGCTGCGGCGTTTGCCGTCGCAGATCAGGGCAAAATTGCCTTCCGCGCCAAGCACGGTGAAAAACCCGCCCCTGTCGCGGCCGGCAGCCGCGCGGACTACCAGCCCTCTCACCCATTCCATAGGGCGCCTCAGTCCGGCAGCGTCAGGATGACGGGGCCGTCCGGGGTGATGGCCACGGAATGTTCAAAGTGAGCGGAGAGCTTGCCGTCTGCCGTGACGGTGGTCCACCCGTCTTTCAGGGTGCGCACCTCCTTGACGCCCGCGTTGATCATCGGTTCAATCGCGATCGTCATGCCCGGCAGCAGGCGCACGCCTCTTCCCGGCGTGCCGAAATTGGGAACCGCAGGGTCTTCATGCATCTTCGCGCCTACTCCGTGGCCGACAAACTGCCGTACCACTGAGTAGCCGCGAGCTTCGACATACCGCTGCACCGCGCTGCCGACATCGCCAATCCGGTTGCCCGGCTTCGCGGCGGCAATGCCCTCGAACAGGGCTTCGCGCGTTGCGTCCATCAGCGCCTGCGCCTCGGCGGAAACGTCTCCGCACGGGAAGGTCCAGGCGTTGTCTCCCACAAAGCCTTCATAGGTGGCGCCGATGTCAATGCTGACAATGTCGCCGTGCTTGAGGAGAATGTCTTTTCCCGGTATGCCATGGATCACCACGTTGTTCACGGAAATACAGCTGCTTGCGGGGAACCCGCCATAGCCGAGGAAGGTGGGCGTGGCGCCCTGCCCCTCGATGAAATGGCGCACCATGCGGTCGATCTCCCAGGTGGAAACACCGGGCTCAACCGCCTGCCCCGCCAAGCGGAGTGCTCTGGAAGAAATCCTGCCCGCCGCCCTCATGGCGGCCAGCTCGCGGCTGGTTTTGAGCACTATCATGGTTACGCCTTCAACGCTTCCAGCGTCAGACGGGATGTGTCCGCCACATCCTCCTGGCCTTCCACAATCGCGAGCTTGCCCTGCTTCTCATAGTAAGCCTTCAGGGGCTCGGTCTGCTCGTGGTAGACCTTCAGGCGTTCCTTGACTGTATCCGGGTGGTCATCCTTGCGCTGAACGAGGGCGCCTCCGCACTTGCCGCACACGCCTTCCTTTTCCGGCTTCTTGTAAAGCAGGTGGTAAGACGCGCCGCAGCTCTCGCAGACGCGGCGTCCGGACATGCGCTCCACGATCTTTTCATCGGGAACCTCAATGTCAATGACCTTGTCGATGACAATGCCCATCTTGTCCAGAGCCTCGGCCTGGGGAATGGTGCGCGGGAAACCGTCGAGGATGAAGCCGCCCTTGCAGTCGTCCTGCTGCAGGCGGTCCTTGATGATGCCGATGACAACCTCATCGGGCACCAGCTTGCCCTCTTCCATATAGGACTTCGCGCGCAGGCCCATCTCCGTGCCGTTCTTCAGCGCTTCGCGGATCATATTGCCCGTCGAAACGGCGGGAATATGGAGATGTTCACAGATAACCTCTGCCTGGGTGCCTTTGCCGGCGCCAGGCGCTCCGAGAAGAATCAAATTCATACCGGTTCCTCCTTAATCCAGGAATCCCTTATAATGACGCATCATCATCTGGGATTCCAACTGCCTTACGGTGTCAAGCGCGACACCAACCATGATCAGAATGGACGTACCGCCGAAGGAAAGGCCGTACATGGCCGTCACATTGGAATAAATGATGGGCAGGAGCGCGATGACCGCGAGGAACAGCGCCCCAATGAGCGTAATTTTGGAAAGGATCTTGGAAATGAAGTCGGAAGTCGGCTTGCCGGGGCGGATGCCCGGGATCGTGCCGTTGTTCTGACGGAGGTTATTGGCCATCTCAATCGGATTGTACTGAATAGCCAGATAGAAGTAGGCGAACATGATGATGAGCAGGAAATACAGGATGCCGTAAACCCACCCCTGCGGGGACAGCGCGTTGAAGAAGCTGCCCCAGAAGCCTTCCTGCGCACGCTCGCCCAGGAACATCTCGATCGTGCTGGGGATCGAGAGGATGGAGGAGGCGAAGATGATCGGCATGACGCCGCTCATGGCCACCTTCACCGGGATATGCGTGCTCTGGCCGCCGTACATCTTGCGGCCCACCACGCGCTTGGCGTACTGCACCGGGATGCGGCGCTCGGAATTGTTCATGAAAACAATGACCCAGATGACCGCGAGGAACAATACGACGAACAGCGGGACAAACACGAAGTACTGGCCGGAGCTCGAGGAATCGATCATGGCCTGGTTGAAATACGCGCCCAGGGTGTTGATCGTGGTGGGCAGGCGGGAAACAATGCCCGCGAACAGCAGAATGGAAATGCCGTTGCCCACGCCCTTGTCGTTGATCTGCTCGCCGAGCCACATCATGAGCGCCGTGCCGGCGGTGAAAACCATGATGATGATGACGGCGGTGAACACCTGCTCCCAGCCGCCGGTATACATGGCGATGGTCTGTCTCGTGCCGTCTTCCATGACAACCGTGGTGTTGCGCAGATAGAAATAGTAAGCCGTGCCCTGGATCAGGCCCAGCAGGACAGTGACGTAACGGGTGATGGTCGCAATGCGCTTGCGGCCCTCCTCCCCTTCCTTCGCCATGCGCTCAAGCGGCGGAATGGCAACGGTCAGCAGCTGCATGATGATGGAGCTGTTGATATAGGGGCTGACGCCCATGGCGAACAGCGTGGCGTTCGAGAACGCGCCGCCGGTCAGCATGTCGAGGTAGCTCAGCGCCGAGCCGTTTTCCCGCACGGAGCTCATGAGCGCCTCAAGGGCGTCGGTGTTCAGGAAAGGCACCGGGATGACGGCGCCGAGCCGGAACACGATGACAATCAAAAGGGTGAAGAGGATCTTGCGCCGCAAATCAGGGATGCTCCAGGCGTTCCTAATTGTTTTGAACAATTCAGATCACCTCTGCCTTCCCACCTGCGGCCTCGATCTTCTGCTTGGCAGATTCGGAGTAGGCATTCACCTTCACCGTCAGCTTCTTCTCGAGGCTGCCGTTTGCGAGGATTTTCACCCCGTCACAGCAAACCTTCACAAGGCCGGCATCGATGAGAGCCTGGGTGTCCACGACGGCGCCGTCCTCAAAACGGTTCAGCGCGCCAACGTTGACGGCCACAATGGTCTTGGCAAAAATGTTGTGGAAGCCTCTCTTCGGGAGTCTTCTCTGCAGCGGCATCTGGCCGCCTTCAAATCCGGGGCGCATGCCGCGGCCGGCTCTGGCTTTCTGGCCCTTGTGGCCCATGCCGGCCGTCTTGCCCTGGCCGGATCCCTGGCCTCTGCCGATTCTCTTGCGCTCCCGAACGGAACCGGGAGCCGCAGTCAGCTCATGCAACTTCATTGGTGTTCGCACCTCCTTATTCACGCGTTGTTGACTTCGATGAGGTGGATAATCTTGGCCACCTTGCCTCTGGTCTGCACGTTGTCGGGCTGCGTCACAACGTCGCCGATCTTGCGCAGGCCGAGGGCGTGGGCGGTTGCAATCTGGCTTTCCTTCGAGCCGATGAGGCTCTTTACCAGCTTAATGGTCAACTGTTCCATGCCTTACGCCCTCCCTCTTACAGAATCTCTTTCACGTTCTTGCCGCGGATGGCAGCAACCTCTTCCGCGTTGCGCAGCTTGGCCATGCCGGCCAGCGTGGCGCGCACGACGTTGCAGGGGTTGTTGGAACGCAGGGCCTTGGTGCGGATGTCGCGGATGCCGGCGGCTTCCACAACGGCACGCACCGGGCCGCCGGCGATCACGCCGGTACCGGGGGCGGCGGGCTTCATCAGCACGCGGCCTGCGCCGAACTCGCCGATGATCTCATGCGGAATGGTGGTGCCGCGCAGCGCGATCTTAATGAGGTTCTTCTTCGCGTCTTCAATGCCCTTGCGGATGGCGTCCGGAACTTCGCCGGCCTTGCCGATGCCGAAGCCCACGGTGCCGTTGCCGTCACCGACGACGACAAGAGCGGCAAACTTGAAGATACGGCCGCCTTTCACGGTCTTGGACACGCGGTTGATAGCAACCACATGCTCCTTCATCTCGTCCTGCTGGGAACGGGGTGCATCAAATCTAGCCAAATGTATTCCCTCCTTGATTTAGAACTTGAGGCCGCCCTCGCGGGCGCCATCGGCCAGTTCTTTGACGCGGCCGTGGAAAATATAGCCGCCGCGGTCAAAAACGACCTGCTCAATGCCCTTTTCGGCAGCGCGCTTGGCGATCATCTCGCCAACCTTGCGGGCGGCCTCTTTGTTGCCGCCGTTGCCGGAAAACTCCTTGTCCAGCGAGGAAGCCGACACAAGGGTCGCACCCTTGACGTCGTCAATGATCTGGGCATAGATGTTTTTGCTGGAACGGAACACATTCAGGCGCGGGCACTCAGCCGTGCCGGAAATCTTGCCGCGCACGCGGCGGTGGCGGTTCAGTCTGGCTTTATTGGTATCAGGCTTGTTCACCATTTGTTCTTCACGCCTCCTTACTTCTTAGCGCCCTTGCCGGCCTTGCCTTCCTTATGACGGACAAACTCGCCGGTGTAGCGGATGCCCTTGCCCTTATACGGCTCAGGCGGACGCTTCTCGCGCACTTCCGCGGCAAACTGGCCAACGGCCTGCTTGTCGGCGCCGGAGATCACAATCTTGTTCGGCGTCGGGCATTCGATGGTGATGCCGTCGATGGACGGCACAATGACCTGATGCGAATAGCCCAGGTTCATAACCAGGTTCTTGCCCTGCATCTGCACACGGTAGCCGACGCCGTTGACGTCGAGCTCCTTCTTGAAGCCTTCCGTCACGCCGACCACCATGTTGTGGACGAGCGTGCGGGTCAGGCCGTGCAGAGAGCGGTTTTCCTTGTCGTCGTTCGGGCGGGTAACGAGGATTTCGTTGCCCTCAACCGAGATCGTCATGTTCGGGTGGAAGGACTGGGTCAGCGTGCCCTTGGGGCCCTTCACCGTGACAACGTTGGCGTCCGCCGTGACGGTCACGCCAGCGGGAATATTTATGGGTTTTCTTCCAATTCGAGACATGTCTGCACCCCCTTGCTTACCAGATGAACGCCAGAACTTCGCCGCCGAGGTTCTGCTTGCGGGCCTCGCGGTCCGTCATAACGCCGCGGCTGGTGGAAATGATGGCGATGCCGAGGCCCTTCATGACCTTCGGCAGTTCGGCCGCGCCGGAATAAATGCGCAGGCCGGGCTTGCTCACCTTGCGCAGGCCCTGGATGACGGGGGTCTTGCCCTCGCCGTACTTGAGCACTACCTTGATGATGCCCTGCTTGCCGTCCTCGGTGACGGTGAAGCTGCGGATATAGCCCTCATCCATCAGAATCTGGCAGATGGCCTTCTTCATGTTGGAAGCGGGGATCTCAACCGATTCATGCTTAGCGGAGCTCGCATTGCGGATGCGGGTGAGCAAATCGGCGATGGTATCTGTAATCTGCATGCCGTTACCTCCTTACCAACTGGCCTTTTTCACGCCCGGGATTTCGCCCTTGTAGGCGAGCTCGCGGAAGCAAATACGGCAAATCCCAAACTTGCGAAGATAAGCGTGCGGCCGGCCGCAGATCTTGCAGCGGTTGTAAGAGCGGGTAGAGAACTTCGCAGGTCTCTGCTGCTTGATTTTCATAGAAGTTTTGGCCACAATAGTCCCTCCTTATTTCGCAAAGGGAGCGCCCATGAGCGTGAGAAGCTCGCGGGACTCCTCGTCGGTCGCGGCGGTCGTGACAAAGCAGATGTCCATGCCGCGCACCTTGTCGATCTTGTCGTACTCGATCTCCGGGAAAATCAGCTGCTCCTTGATGCCCATGTTGTAGTTGCCACGGCCGTCAAAGGAGTTCGGGTTGATTCCGCGGAAGTCTCTTACGCGGGGGAGGGCTACGTTGAAGAGGCGATCCATGAATTCATACATTCTGTCGCCGCGCAGCGTCACCTTCACGCCAATGTTCATGCCTTCGCGGACCTTGAAGTTCGCGACGCTCTTCTTCGCCTTGCAGATCATCGGGTGCTGGCCCGTGATCTTCATGAGATCGGACACGATGGCGTCAATGGCCTTCGGGTTTTCCTTGGCCTCGCCGGCGCCCACGTTGATGACGATCTTGTCGAGCTTCGGGATCTGCATGACGCTCTTGTAAGAGAATTTCTTCATGAGGGCGGGCGCGACGTCCGCCTTGTAATAATCTTTCAGTCTGGCCATGTTCTCCCTCCTTACAGCGCTTCCTTGCACTTCGCGCAGATGCGCTCGGAAACGCGCTTCTGCTGGCCGTTGACCTCTTCATAGTGCACCTTGTGCGCCACGCGGGTCGGCTTGTTGCAGTGCGGGCAGAGCACCTGCACCTTGCTGGCATACAGGGCGCCTTCTGCCTTCACGATGCCGCCCTGCTCGCCCATGCGGCGGGGCTTGACGTGCTTCGTGACCATGTTGCGGCCTTCGATGATGACCTTGCCCTCCTCGGGGCTGACGGCCAGCACCTTGCCCTGCTTGCCGCGGTCGCGGCCGCTCATAATGACGACGGTGTCACCGGTTTTCACATGAACTTTTTTATTCATCAGAGTGAGCACCTCCCATCAAAGCACTTCGGGGGCCAGGCTGAGGATCTTCAGGTAATCCTTGTCGCGCAGCTCTCTGGCGACAGGCCCAAAGATACGGGTGCCCCTCGGGTTCTTATCTTCTCTGATAATGACGGCGGCGTTCTCATCAAAACGGATGTAGGTGCCGTCGTCGCGGCGGATGGCGGAAGCCGTGCGGACAATAACCGCCTTCACGACGTCGCCCTTCTTCACCTGGCCGCCGGGGGCCGCTTTCTTAACGGAAGCAACCACCACGTCGCCGATATTGGCATACCTTCTGCCGGTACCGCCGAGAACGCGGATGCACATAAGCTCCTTCGCGCCGGTGTTATCGGCAACCTTAAGGTAGGTCTGCTGTTGAATCACAGTGCGTTCCTCCTAACTTGCTGGATTGCAAAACAACCCAATCGGTTATTTCGCCTTCTCGATCACTTCGACGAGACGCCATCTCTTCTCCTTGGAAAGGGGGCGGGTCTCCATCACACGCACGCGGTCACCGATTGTGCATTCGTTCTTCTCATCGTGTGCCTTCAGCTTAACGGTACGTTTGATAATCTTTTTATAAAGCGGATGCTTGACGCTGTCTTCAATGGCGACGACAATCGTCTTGTCCATCTTGTTGCTGACGACCCTGCCGACAGCCGTTTTTCTCATGTTTCTCTCGCTCACAGCTTACCCCTCCTTCCGTTACGCGTTCGCGCCGTCTTTCAGCTCGTTCGCGCGCAGAACGGTCTTCACGCGGGCGATGTCCTTCTTCACGGCGGAAATACGCATCGGGTTATCGAGCTGGTTAATCGCAAGCTGGAAACGCAGATTGAAAAGCTCGGCCTTGAGGTCCTTCAGCTTGGTTTCGAGCTCCGCGGTGGTCAATTCCCTGACTTCTGAGGCCTTCATTACTGCTCAACCCCCGTTTCTTCCTTCGTTACGATCTTGCACTTCACAGGCAGCTTGTGAGCGGCCAGGCGCAGGGCCTCGCGGGCCATCTCCTCGGAAACGCCGCCGATTTCAAACATCACGCGGCCGGGCTTCACAACGGCCACCCAGTATTCGGGGGAGCCTTTACCGGAACCCATTCGGGTTTCAGCCGGCTTCTCGGTGATGGGCTTGTCGGGGAAAATCTTGATCCAGACCTGGCCGAATCTCTTGCAGTAACGGGTCATGGCAACACGAGCCGCCTCAATCTGATTCGAGGTGATCCATGCCGGCTCCAGAGACTGGAGGCCGTAATCCCCGTACGTGACCTTGCTGCCGCGGTACGCCTTGCCGGTCAAACGGCCGCGGTGTACTCTGCGGTATTTAACGCGCTTAGGCAAAAGCATTAGTGGTTGCCTCCTTCCCTGCGGGGCTGCTTGTTCGCCTGGCGGAGAACCTCGCCCCTGTAGAGCCATACCTTCACACCGATGCGGCCGTAAGTGGTGGCGGCCTCGGCGAAGCCGTAGTCGATGTCGGCACGCAGCGTCTGCAGCGGGATGGTGCCGTCATGATACTGCTCGGTACGGGCGATTTCCGCGCCGCCCAGACGGCCGGAAACCTGAGTCTTGATGCCCTTCGCGCCCAGCTTCATGGAACGGCCGATGCACTGCTTCATGGCGCGGCGGAAGGAAATACGGCGCTCGAGCTGATCGGCGATGTTCTCGGCGATGAGCTGGGCGTTGAGGTCGGGATTCTTGATCTCGACAATATTGATGGCGACATCCTTCTGAAGGAGTTTCTCACACTGCAGGCGCAGCTTTTCGATTTCAGCGCCGCCCTTGCCGATGACAAGGCCCGGCTTCGCGCAGTGGATATGAATGCGAACCTTGGAAGCGGTGCGCTCAATTTCAATCTTCGGGACGCCGGCAGCCTTGAGCTGCTTCTTCAGCACCTTGCGGAGCTTGTAATCCTCCACAAGCGTATCGCCGAAATCGGCCTTTTTCGCAAACCAGCGGGAATCCCAGTCTTTAATCACGCCCACACGGAGACCGTGCGGATTCACTTTCTGGCCCATAGTTTACCTCCTCTGCTTATTCTTTCTCTTTGAGCACCAGGGTGACGTTGGAAGTTTTCTTCTCGATGCGGTACGCGCGGCCCTGTGCTCTGGGACGAATGCGCTTGAGGGTGGGACCCTGGGATACATGGCATTCCGCGACGTAAAGTTTGGAAACATCCATATTGTGATTGTTCTCGGCGTTAGCGATCGCCGATTTCAGCAGCTTTTCAAGGGATTCGCAGGCGGCCTTCGGCGTGTGCTTCAGGATAGCCATCGCGAGATCGGCAGGCTTATTGCGAATCAGGTCCAGCACGATGGACACCTTGCGGGGAGAAATACGGGCGTATCTCAGCTCTGCCCTTGCTTCCATGCTATACACTCCTTTCAGCCGTTACTTTGTGCCGGTCGTCTTGGCGCCGGCATGGCCCTTGAAGGTTCTGGTGGGGGCGAATTCGCCCAGCTTGTGGCCAACCATGTCCTCCGTAATATAAACCGGAACATGCTTGCGGCCGTCGTGGACCGCAATCGTGTGGCCGACAAAATCCGGGAAAATCATGGAAGCTCTGCTCCACGTTTTGACGATCTTCTTCTCGCCGGCCGCGTTCATTTCCTGAATCCTCTTGAGCAGCACAGGCTGTACATAAGGACCCTTTTTCAAGCTTCTGCTCATAATCTGCTAGCTCCTTTCCGCACGCCTTATTTGCCGTTTCTGCGCTTCACGATAAACTTATCGGAGCGGTTGTGGTGAGCGCGGGTCTTGTAGCCAAGAGCCGGCTTGCCCCACGGAGTGAGCGGGCCAGGATGGCCGATGGGGCTCTTGCCCTCGCCGCCGCCGTGCGGATGGTCCACAGGGTTCATGACGGAGCCGCGGACGGTCGGCCTCCAGCCCATGTGGCGCTTGCGGCCGGCCTTGCCGATCTTCACGTTCTCGTGGTCGATGTTGCTCACCTGGCCGACGGTAGCCATGCAGTCCATGCTCACGTTGCGCAGCTCGCCGGAAGGCAGTCTGAGCAGGGCCAGGCCGTTTTCCTTGGCCATAAGCTGGGCCATGTTGCCGGCCGCGCGGGCCAGCTGGGCGCCCTTGCCGGGGTAGAGCTCCACATTGTGGATGAACGTGCCGACCGGGATGGCGGAAAGCGGGAGCGCGTTGCCGGGCTTGATGTCGGCATCCGCGCCGGAGACGACAACGTCGCCGACCTTCAGGCCGTAGGGAGCGATGATATAGCGCTTCTCGCCGTCCTCATACTGAAGGAGGGCGATGAAGGCGGAACGGTTCGGATCGTATTCGATCGTCTGCACCGTGGCCTTCACGCCGGCCTTCTGGCGCTTGAAATCGATGATGCGGTACTTTCTGCGGTTGCCGCCGCCGCGGTGGCGGACGGTGATGCGGCCGTAGCTGTTGCGGCCGGATTTATGGGTCAGCGGGGCCAGCAGGCTCTTTTCAGGGGCAACCTTGCTCAGCTCGGAATAATCCGTGACGGACATGTTGCGTCTGCCTGCCGTATTCGCTTTGAAATTGGTAATAGGCATTCGGTTTCACTCTCCTCATGATGGCTTTGCGGGGGAATGCCGGTCCCCCATCCATGCTTGGCCGGCGCCTTTTGCGGCGCCGCGCGTCTTACATCATGCCTTCAAAGAACTCGATGGCTTTGCTGTCCCCGGTCAGGGTGACGACGGCCTTCTTCCAGGCGGGGGTGTAGCCCTCGCTGCGGCCCTGGCGGCGCAGGTGGCCGCGCACATGCAGGGTGTTCACTTTCTGGACTTTTACGCCGAACAGCTCTTCCACGGCTCTGGCAATGTCAACCTTCGTGGCGTTCATGGCCACTTCGAAGGTGTATTTCTTGTCGCCGATCCCGGCCATGCTTTTCTCGGTGATAATGGGGCGCACGATGATATCCTGGGCTGCCATTATGCGTACACCTCCTCAATCTTGGCGACGGCATCCTTCGCAACGATGAACAGATCGGCGTTGAGGATGTCGTACACGTTTAAGGTGTTGACCTGTGCGGTCTTCACGCCGGGGATGTTCGCGGCGGAGGCAATGACCTTCTCGTTAACCTCGGGGAGAACGATGAGGGCCTTCTTCTCAGCGCCGACAGCCTTGAGCATCGCGGCGATCGTCTTGGTCTTGTATTCGTCCATCGCGATGGAGTCGATGACGACCATCTCGTTTTCCGCAACCTTCGCGGAGAACGCGGACTTCATGGCCAGGCGGCGGACCTTCTTGTTCACGGTGTAGCTGTAGTCGCGCGGCTTCGGCGCGAACACGATGCCGCCGTGCGTCCACTGCGGCGCGCGGGTGGAACCCTGGCGCGCGTGGCCCGTGCCCTTCTGGCGCCACGGCTTCTTGCCGCCGCCGGAAACCTCGGAACGGGTCAGGGCGGACTGGGTGCCCTGGCGCTGGTTGGCCAGGTAATTCTTAACCATGTGGAGCATGACGCTCTTGTTGGGTTCAATCCCGAATACGGACTCGGCGAGCTCGATGGAACCAACCTCTTTGCCGGCCATATCAAGTACTGCTACCTTAGGCATCTGTATTCCTCCTTCCCTTACGCTTTGACGCTGTCGCGGATGACGACATAGCCGCCGTTGGGGCCGGGAACGGCGCCCTTGATGGCGATCAGGTTGTTTTCCGCATCCACTTTGACAACCGTCAGGTTCTGTACCGTTACTTTCTCCGCGCCCAGGTGGCCAGGCAGGTGCTTGCCCTTGAACACGCGGGAAGGATCGGAAACAGGGCCGTTGGAGCCGGCATGGCGCGCAACCGGGCCGGTGCCGTGGCTCTCACGCAGGCGGTGCTGGTTCCAGCGCTTGATGGCGCCGGCGTAGCCCTTGCCTTTGCTGGTGCCCTGTACGTCTACTTTGTCGCCCGCGGCGAACACGTCGGCCTTCACAAGGTCGCCCACGTTCATGCCGCTCACGTCGGCAAGGCGGAACTCGTGCAGCTTCTTCTTCGGGGCGACGTCGCCCTTGTCGAAGTGGCCCTTCATGGGCTTTGTCACACGGCTGGCCTTCTGATCGCCGTAGCCGAGCTGCACAGCGTCATAGCCGTCGCTCTCAACTGTCTTCTTCTGCGTGACCACGCAGGGGCCGGCTTCGATGACGGTGACGGGGACAACGTTCCCCTTCTCGTCGAAGATCTGCGTCATGCCGATCTTCTTGCCGATAATTCCTTTTTGCATTGATGTTACCTCCTATGCAGGTTATTGGTTGACTTTCGCCAACATGACCCCAGCCGCCGGTAGGTTGATGTCAGAGCTTGATCTCGACGTCAACGCCTGCGGGGAGTTCCAGGCCCATCAGGGCATCCACGGTCTTGTTGGAGGGCCGCAGGATGTCAATCAGTCTCTTGTGGGTGCGCATCTCGAACTGCTCACGGCTGTCCTTGTACTTGTGCACGGCGCGCAGGATGGTGATGATCTGGCGCTCGGTCGGCAGCGGGACGGGACCGCTCACGCGGGCGCCGGTACGCTTGGCCGTCTGCACAATCTTTTCGGCGGACTGATCCACCAGCTGATGATCGTACCCCTTGATTCTGATTCTGATTTTTTCTTTGACTGCCACTTAGAATCGCCTCCTTGTTGTAGTTGGCGGGCGGCGTTTTTATTTGCTCACACTGCCCCGGGTGTTTCTCGCCCGGGCAATAAAAAACCGGATTCGACTTTTGCAAGCTAAACCCGGCAAGGCGCCATAAAAACGTCTGGACGCAAAAGCGCAGCAACCCTGTGCGCCCTGTCATCCCTATCTGTCGCCCGGTTTAAAATCGGACATACTCCACGGAAAAAACCGGCTGTGAAAGCCGCAACCTCCCGCTTCAACGCATATCTGTCGTCGCAGTCTCGACTGGATTATGATACCATAAAGAGCCGGAAAACGCAAGATTTCATTTCGCTTTTTTAGCAGAACTTTTCCGGTTCTTTTTGTGCAAAAAAGCCAATCCCCCGCGCGCTGCAGGGGATTGGCTTCCGCGGGGCCAGCCCGCGCCGCACCGGGCCCGGCGGGCCGTCACACAAGCTGGAACACGGAGGAGATGAGGATCGCCACGATGCACACCGGCGCAATGTAGCGGATCACCACGCGGAACAGCTTTTCCCGGTGGAACTGCGAGGAAAGGCGGATCTCCTTGACGAACATGTCCGGCTTCATCACCCAGCCGATGAACAGGCAGGTGAGGAAGGCCACGATGGGCATGAGCACGCTGTTGCTGATATAATCGAAGAAGGTGAGGAAATCCATGCCGAACAACTTCACGTTCGCCCACACGCCGTTGCCCAGCGAGCTGGGGATGCCGATGAGGAAGGCGCACACGGCCACCACCATGCACGTGAAGTGGCGGCCCCACTTGAGCTTGTCCTGCAGGATGGACACCACCGTCTCCATCAGCGAGATGGAGGAGGTGAGCGCGGCGAACAGCACGAGCAGGAAGAACAGCGCCCCCACCACCGAGCCGAGCACCGGGCCCATCTTGGCGAACACGCCCGGCAGCGTGACGAACATGAGGCTGGGGCCGGTGTTCATCTGCGACATGTCGCCGAATACCGTCACGGCCGGCACAATCATGAGGCCGGCCAGGAAGGCAAAGCCCGTGTCGAAAATCTCAATCTGCGAGACGGACTTCTCCAGATTCACGTCCTTTTTCATATAGGAGCCGTAGGTGATCATGATGCCCATGGCCAGCGACATGGAATAGAAGAGCTGGCCGAGCGCCGCCAACACCGTGCCGGAGCTGAAGCGGCTGAAATCAGGCGTAATGTAATAGAGCACGCCCTCGAGCGCGCCGGGCTGCGCGAGCACGAACACCGTGACGCACAGCGTGAGCACGACGAGCGCCGGCATCATCAGGCGGCTGGCCTTCTCCACACCCTTCTCCACGCCGAGATAGACAATCACGGCCGTGATGCCCAGATAGACGAAGAGCCAGCCGATCGGCTCAAACACACCGGCGGCAAAATTGCCGAAGTAGGAGGCGTCCGCCGCCGCTGCCATCTGCCCCGTGAGGAACACGGAGAAGTATTTGATCACCCAGCCGCCGATCACGCAGTAGTACGGCAAAATGATCATGGGCACAATCGACGTGAGATAGCCCAGGAACTTCCATTTTTTGTTGAGCATCTGGAACGCACCCACGGCGCTCAGGCCTGTTTTGCGCCCCAGGGCGACCTCGCCTGCCATCAGCGCAAAGCCGAAGGTCACGACGAGCACCAGATAGACGAGCAGGAAGATCCCGCCGCCGTACTGCGCCGCCAGATATGGGAAGCGCCACAGGTTGCCCAGGCCCACCGCCGAACCGGCGGCCGCCAGCACAAACCCGAGCTTCCCGGTGAAGCTGCTGCGTGTTTTTTCCATAAGTAGTTCGCCCTCCCGCGAGATATTCCGGCAACAAGCGCCGGGTAGTTCCATTATGGCACAGCGGGCAAACGTTTGCAAGAAGTCTTTTCCCAGAAAAGAGGAAAGGCAGAGGAAAAATTTCAGGCACAAGCACAAAAAGGCGCTGGCGCAACGCCGGGCCCCGTGCTATACTGGGAGTGCGGAAAACGGCCCCGTGCACGCCCGCTGCGCAGCCTTCCCAACGGGCCGCCGCACAACGATACAAACGCAACAGACGGAAAGGAGATTCCCAACCATGAACGGCGTCATCAGCGCAAACAGAACACTCGGCCGGCGTGACCCCATGATCTACGGCCATTTCATCGAACATTTCCACCGCCAGATCTACGGCGGCGTCTATGATCCGGGCAATCCCCTTTCGGATGCGGAGGGCTTCCGGCAGGATGTGCTGGAGGCGATGCGCCGCATCCATGTGCCGGTGCTGCGCTGGCCCGGCGGCTGCTTCGTCTCGTCCTACCACTGGAAGAAGGCCGTAGGGCGGCGCCGCACGCCGTTTTTCGACAAAGCCTGGCGCGTGGAGGACCCGAACGACTTCGGCACCGACGAATATGTCGCCCTCTGCCGCAAAATCGGCTGCGAGCCGTACATCTGCACGAACGCCGGCACCGGCACCGCCGAGGAGATGAGCGACTGGGTGGAATACTGCAACCTGGATCACGAGGGCGAGTTCGCCAAATGGCGCATTGCAAACGGCCATGAAAAGCCCTTCGGCGTGAAATACTGGAGCATCGGCAACGAAAACTACGGCTCCTGGGAGATCGGCGCGAAATCGGCGCAGGAATGGGGCCGCCTCGTGCTGGAATCGGCAAAGATGATGAAGCACGTCGACCCCTCCATCGAGCTCACGGCCGCCGCCCTCACCGACCTGGACTGGAACGTGAACCTGCTGAAGAACTGCGGCGATCGGCTGGACTGGATCTCCATCCACAAATACTGGGATCTCGTGGCCGAGACGAACGACTGCGTAAACTATGAGCAGTCCATGGCCTGCACGGCCGATCTCGACGGCGACCTCAACAAGGTGCGCGGCCTGCTGACGGCCATGGGGCTGAAGAAAAAGATCCGCGTGGCCTATGACGAGTGGAACCTGCGCGGCTGGTATCACCCGAACGTGCACACCGTGAAGCAGGGCGTGCGGCCGGAGGACTACCTCACCCCGCGCGACGATAACGACATCAACAGCCTCTACACCATGGCGGACGCCGTGTTTTCCGCCTGCTTCCTGAACACGTGCAACCGGAACTGCGATCTCGTGGGCATGGCGAACTTTGCGCCGATTGTGAACACGCGCGGCTGCATCTTCACCCACCGGGACGGCATTGTCCTGCGCAGCACGTACCACGTGTTTGATCTGTATGTCAACGAGCTGGGGGATGAGATCCTCGATTTCTGGGCAAAGGACCCGGCGCAGATCGAGGTGAAGGACAAGCAGGGCCGCACCGTCTCCGTGGACGAGCTCGATGTGCTCGCCACGCGCCGCACCGCGGACAATATGCTGGCCGTGGCCGCCGTGAACAAGAACGCTTCCGAATCGCGCGTGCTGGGTCTTGCGTTCGACGGCGCCGCGCCGCGGGAGTACCGGATCTGCACGGTGAACGGGCCGGAGCCGGAATCCTACAACGACATTGGCCGCGAGGAGATTGCGCTGCGCGCCTCCGCGTGGGCGCCCGTTCCGGCGGACGGCGCTTATGCGCTCGAGCCCCATTCCGTGAACGTCATCCAGTTCCGCTGAGCGGCACCGGCCGGGCACGCCGGTTGATTGGGAGCCGTCCCGGGAAACGCCGTGCAACGGCGGCGCGCCATCAGGCCGCCTCTCCCCCGCTCCGGTTCGCGCCTGCCGCCGCACACGATTCGTCGGACGAGGCCCGGCAGACGCCGCACCGCAAAGCGGGCAGCACACAGCAGAAAGTATGTGCCCGCCCGGCCTTTTGCCGCTAATACAGACTTTCATACAAAACGGGAGGACCGGCAAGCCGCCGGCCCTCCCGTTTGTCTGTTCTATCCTTAATAAATGCGCTGTCTCACGCTGCCAGGTTCAGCGTGCACTGGCGTTCGGCACTGCCCCCGGGCAGCTGCGTATAGACGCCAACCGAGCCGGAAGACGCGCTGAGCGCCGTGACGCGGAAGAAATAGTCGCGGCCGCTGCTGCCCTTGTACTCCACGCGGAAGCGGGAGGTGTCGTCCACAAAGCAGTTCGGCGCGCCGGAGCCAGCCTGCACCGTCATGCGGAACTGGTAGCTCTGGCCGGGGCGCAGCGTGAGCGGGGCGGTCGTGTCGGACACAACGCGGCCGTTCACGGCGAGATCCGAAGCATCGATCTGTGCCTGTGTGGGCGAGCCGGGCACGGTGATGAGCCAGGCGTTCGCCACGCGGCGCTCGCTCCCGTCGGAGGGGTTGTTCTGCACGCTGAGTGCATCGGCGCCCACCTCGCGCGAGACAACGGTGGTGCTGCCGCCGCCGTCCAGGTTCCCGGCCCACACAGCGCCGAGCTTCACCATGAGATCGGCCATTTCCGTGAGGCTCAAACCGGCGGAGGCGGAGGAGCGGCCGTCCACGGCCACGAGGAAGATCTCCCCGTCGCTCCGCATGCCGATCGCCGTGCGGGGCGCGCGCGTGGCGGAAGCATCGCTGCACACGTTCGCGCCGTTCTCCACGAGCACCATGTGCAGGCCCATCGCCTGGTCAAGCTGCGGCCACATGCGGTCGAAGTCGGCGGCCGAGCCGCCCAGCAGGCTGCCATCCTTCCCATAGCCGACAAAGTCCCAGTCGCGCCCGGCCACGTTGTTCCCGTGCAGCAGCTGGCCCTCGCGGTACACTACGCCCCACGGCTCACCGGTGCTCATGTTGTACATGTCCCCGTTTACGGCCGCCACCACGTTCTCCCCGTGCAGCACGGCGCTGTCCGCCATGTGGCGCACGGTGTCAAGGCCGGTGGAGGTCCCGTCGTTCGGCAGCACAACGCGCAGCTTCGCGCCGGAATCCTTCGTGAAGGAGATCCGCCAATAGTTGCTCACACTCCCGTCAAGCGTGTATGTGCCCACCGTCTGCATGACGCCGGGGGCAAGCTGCGTCACCTCGTTCGTCTGAAGCGACCAGGAAACGAACGCGGCCGAGGCCGGGGCGGCGGCAGAGCCGGAACCGGCCGGCAGCACAAGCTGGGCGGCTGCCACGGCGGCTGTGAGCAGCGCGGCGAGCAATCGTCTGTGTTTCATCAAAGTCTTCCTCCTTTTCCGTCGGTGCACCGACATCCATCCTTGTGTTTATTTTCCACCATCCGCGCGCGCAATGTTTGAATATTCTTTGAATTTTCCGCGCCGGACGGGGTGTTGCATTGGCAAACGGGTATGTTATAATAACCTCACGGGCTAAGCGGAAATCAAAGATTTCCGAGCCCTGAGAGAACATTGAAACACAGGCCAAAAACGGTGAACGTTTTTGGCTCAAGGTTTCGGGCCTTCCGGCCCCGGTTCACAGGAGCCCGGCCCGGGCCACAGCCAAGAAACAGCCGCGTGCGTGCGAGGTCGGGCGAAGACACAAACACGGTGCGCGATTTGCCCGCCGCAGGCGCGCAGGCGCGCGGGGACGATATTTCCAGTCAATAGAGGAGTTGCATATGCAGGAAACAAACAGGGAGCAGCGGCCGGAGCGCGCGCTGCTCGTGGAAGTGGATACGGGCGAATACGACGCCGAGGCCTCTCTGGCCGAGCTCTATGAGCTCACGCGCAGCGCCGGGGCGGAGCCGTTCGGCGCCGTGACGCAGAAGCGGCCCGCGCCGGACGCGGCCTCCTGCGTCGGCTCCGGCATGCTCGAGGAGATCGCGTCGCACTGCAAGGCCCACGAGATCGATCTGCTGATCTTCGACTGCGAGCTCAGCCCCACGCAGATCCGTAACGTGGAGGACGCCTGCGGCGTGCGCGTGGTGGACCGCACCATGCTGATCCTCGACATTTTCGCCGCGCGCGCCCGCAGCCGTGAGGGCAAGCTGCAGGTGGAACTCGCGCAGCTGCGCTACCTGCTGCCCCGCCTTTCCGGCGCCGGAAAGGATCTCTCCCGCCTCGGCGGCGGCATCGGCACGCGCGGCCCCGGCGAGACAAAGCTCGAAACGGACCGCCGCCACATCCGCCGCCGCATTGCCACGCTGCGCGAGCAGCTCGCCGTGGTGGAGCGCCACCGCAGCCTCATCCGCACGCGCCGCGAAAAGGACGGCGTCATGACGGTGGCGCTCGTCGGCTACACAAACGCCGGCAAGAGCACGCTCATGAACCGGCTCACTGAGGCGGGCGTGCTGGCCGAGGACATGCTCTTTGCCACGCTCGATCCCACCTCACGCGCGCTGCGCCTGCCGAACGGCCAGACGGTGATGCTGATCGACACCGTAGGCCTGGTGCGACGCCTGCCGCACCAGCTCGTGCAGGCGTTCCACTCCACGCTCGAGCAGGCCGCCGAGGCGGACGTCATCCTGAACCTGTGCGACGCCTCGAGCCAGGAGGCCCGCACCCATCTGGACGTGACAAACGGCCTGCTTGCGGATCTCGGCTGCGGCGATCGCCCCGTGATTGCGGTGCTCAACAAGTGCGATCTCTGCCCCGGCCTGCTCGAAGCGCCGTCCATCGGCCGCACCGTGCGCATCAGCGCCAAAACGGGCGAGGGCATCGACCGCCTGCTGCACGCCATCGAGGAAGCGCTGCCGGAACAGGCGCGCGAGATCACCGTGCGCCTCCCCTTCTCGCAGGGGGCGCTCGCCGCGCGCCTGCGCCGCGAGGGAAAGATCCTTTCGGAGGAATACGAGGAAAGCGGCCTTTTGGTTACAGCCCTCGCCGCCGGCCGCCTGCTCGACAGCCTGAAGGCGTACGAAATCCAGCCGTGACACGGTTTTCCACAGGCAAAAGGGCGCGCTGCAGCACAGCATTCTTTCCAAGCCATTGTAAAATAAATCGGCTCCCAGAGGAAGCAAAGCAGTGAACCGCCCCAGATTGTGCAGACAATACAAAAAGAGCCCCTGGTGCAGGAATA
>ERZ1643247.1395-NODE-1395-length-22400-cov-12.091475_pt1 | contig 22400 bp, 25 predicted proteins | sample MGYA00579264_ERZ1643247 | MGnify/ENA primary metagenome ERZ1643247 (study PRJEB29033, sample SAMEA4952262) | chicken gut metagenome | biome: Broiler Chicken; feature: Gastrointestinal Tract; material: Caecum | place: Ireland | collected 2018 | study: Broiler... | reverse complement strand
GACCACGGACGAAAGGAAGTATGGCGTGGCGTTTCCTACCTTATGAGCTGTATTCGGTACAGCGCTACTTGCAGTATGATGCGCTTTTACGGAATGGATTGCAGCATTTTGACAGCTGGGCATCTACCTTTGGTGAGACAGTCACCGCTCTGGAGCTGGCTCCGGAGGGAACCAATTACCGGGCGAAAACCCGCTTTGCCAAGTTTTTCAACCTGCCGGAGCTGATGCTCATGTTTCGGGAGGTGGCGGATATTCAGACCGCCGATATGCTAAAGCTACCTGTTCCGGCGGTCAAGTATCACAACATCAAGACCAAGCCAAGTGAAATCCAGACGGAACTGGTCGCTTCTCTTGCCAAACGAGCAGAAAAAGTCCGTGCAAGGCTTGTGGAACCGAATGTTGACAATATGCTAAAGATTACCAATGATGGGCGAAAACTTGCCCTTGACCAGAGAATGATCGACCCCATGCTGCCGGATGATCCCAACAGCAAGGTGAATGCCTGTGTGGACAACGTGTATCGTATCTGGGAAGAATATGCGGATACGAAAGCAACCCAGCTGGTGTTCTGTGACCTGTCTACCCCGAAAAATGACGGGACTTTTAATGTCTATGATGACATCCGTGAAAAGCTGATCGCCCGTGGCATCCCTGCCGAACAGATACGGTTTATCCATGAAGCTACCAGTGACGCACAGAAAAAGGAACTGTTTGCCAAAGTCAGAAGCGGCGAAGTCCGTGTCCTGCTGGGTTCAACCCCTAAGATGGGCGCAGGTACCAACGTACAGGACAGACTCATTGCCATTCATAATCTGGATTGCCCGTGGCGGCCATCCGATCTGGAACAGCGCCAGGGACGTATTGAGCGCCAGGGAAACAGGTTCCCGGAAGTTCAGGTTTACCGTTATGTGACGGAGCAGACCTTTGATGCCTATCTCTATCAGCTGGTGGAATCGAAGCAGAAATTTATCTCCCAGATCATGACCAGCAAAAGTCCTGTTCGTTCTGCGGAAGATGTGGATGAGGTGGCCCTTTCCTTTGCGGAAGTCAAAATGCTTGCCACAGGGGACGAGCGTTTCAAGGAAAAAATGGACTTAGACATTCAGGTTTCCAAGCTCAAAGTGCTGAAACAAAGCTATCTATCCGAGCATTACGATCTTGAGGACAGGATACTGAAATATTTCCCGCAGACCATTAAGGAGTGTGAGCAGCGGATTGTCTGCTATGAAGCCGATGCTTCCCTCGCCCAACAGCATAAGCCGCAGGGTGAAGAAAAGTTCTGCCCGATGACCTTAAAAGGGATCACTTATACGGAAAAAGCCGCCGCAGGTGAAATGCTTCTTGCGGTCTGTAAAGAATATCCGATGGCTGAACCTGCGGAAATCGGCAGCTATCGTGGGTTCAAACTGGAAGTTTTCTATGATACCTTCAATGCCCATTACTGTTTATATCTTTGCGGGAAGGCAAAGCACAAGGTAGATTTAGGTACTGATCCACTGGGTAACCTGACCCGAATTGAAAATGAGCTTGCGAAAATCCCTGCAAAACTGGAAGCCGCAAAAACCAAAAAAGCAGAAACGATGGAGCAGCTTGAAACCGCTAAGATTGAGGTGGAAAAGCCATTTGCCTTTGAAGATGAGCTGAAAGAGAAATCAGAACGGCTTAATGCCCTCAACATCGAGCTGAATTTAGACCAGAAAGATCCCGCTGTGCTTGACGCAGAGCCGGAGCAAAGTGAAGAACCACCCGAAAGAAAATGCGCAAGCCGGGAGAGATAAATTCCCTTTTTGCACATTTGTATTGCATAAATATGGGCAGTATAATAAGTGTAGAAATGAAACTATCGGAGGTGAGAGCGGTGTCTGACGAGTTCAGATTTGAAACCTTTGTAGATGCCCACAGCAATATTTTTCGTGAATATCTAAGCTCCGTGATTGCGAAACTGTCGGAAAGCAATGAGGACTACCGTGCCATTCAGGAACAGATGGAAGCGATATTTCAACAATATCCCAAAGTGCTGGAGGCTGTTGATACCGAAACAGCAGAGGAATTATCCCAGCAGGAATGTGCGGCTCTGATCAAAGTCATGGAGCTTAGAAACAATCTGACAGATATTGAAATGCAGACGGTTTACTTCCGCGGCTGTTATGATGGTGTTGGGTATCTGAAAAAAGCAGGGATTTTATAATGGATTGACCGAAAAAAAGGTGGCGTTGACGTGATGTTGATGCCGTCTTTTACATAGCCGAGAGGTGTATATTATTATTTGAGTTTGCTGTATCTGGACGCTTAGCCAAATTGATATGTCGACAAATTTTGCATTGCATGATATACTTAAAAATAATCCTAAAGCGAAAGAGGAGATAGGTTATTATGGCTGAATACTACATTTCGTATAAAGAGTTGGAAAAGGTTATTGACCAATATATAGCAGATTCGATTGATAATGCTCAACTTAAAGAACATAAAGCAGAAATTTTGGCTGCATTGACAGGAGACTATGAACAAAACAATTGGGATTCTGCAAAAGAAATGATTTCATTATGGGAAAATCAGATTGAAAAACCTAGTCAGCTGTTATTAGGTTCGAGATATATACGAGTACAACAAATCATGTTAGACTTTTTGAAGGTTTCTTGTACATCAGGTTTAATTGATGCATTAATATTACATATCTCACAGGGAAGTTTTGCAGGATTTACGGTTTCGGTTGGCTCTGGTATTGCTGTAGCCTTGTGGGAATTATTTACGGCTGTTAAAAAACTTGATGATTGGGATTTCTGTGTTTATATGCAAGCAACAACGCATTTTAGAGAACATAGTGAATTTACAATGGATGAGTTGATAAGTTGGTTACCGAATGAAGAACATCCTATTTGTAATATGCACAATGATAATTGGGAGTGTGATTATTTAGAAGAAAATGATACTTGTAGTTTTGTTCGGAAAGATAAAATTGAGCAGGCTTTAAAGTCATTATATGATAAAGGACTCCTCGGATTAAGAAAAGAAGACCATAAATACGTTTATAAATTTAAATAATAAGCCTGTATTTAGAGAAAAGGGAAATATTATGAGTGATATGGAAACGCAAGCAGAATTGTATAGTGATGAAAAATTAATAGTAGAAGAATTGGATTATAGTGAAGAAATCTTTACAATTATAAAAGATGAAAATTATGAAGATGTTATTCCAAGCTTTTGTGAATCAATATTTAGAGATAGTCTATATGAAACAAGTAGTGATGTTATGAGTGACTATATGCTTGATTTACGTAATCTATTAAAACAATTGCCGAGACCATTTACTATTGTTCAAGAATTTTATCACATTGATTCCAGTTATAGAGATACTTATTATACCTATTTTTCAAATCAACATTTTCATGTTAAAAGATATTCTAGAAGATTATCTTTTTTTGCACAAGAAGTAAGAGAAGAAGATTTTTTTGCACATGATACGGAGATTCAGAAGCAAATTTCAGACCATTTTATGGGAGCTTGTGTTTTAAATCCCCTAACAACAGGTGTTATGGGACGTACTTTAATTAATCCCCAATATGTTGTTAATTCAAAAGTATTGCCAATATATGTGCGTTTATCCAGATATGAATTAAATATTTATGGCAAGAAGTTTTTTGTCGATGCGTTTCCATACAGAATGCAAGATGAAGAAACTATGAGGTGTGCAGAAGTAACAATACTAAATTTATTAGAACATTATGCTAATAGTTATCGTGATTATAAAAGCATTGTTCCTAGTGAAATACTGGAGAATGAACAAAAACATAGTCATGAACGGGTCTTGCCATCTAGAGGTATTTCATATCCTATATTGACCAAAGTATTGTCAGAGTTTGGATTTTCTCCAAGATTATATAATTTGTCTTCAATAGATAAATATAGTTTATCGAAAGTTACACAAGAAGATGAGTTGAAAAGAAATTTGCATTATTATATTGAATCGGGCATTCCTGTTGCGTTGAATTTACTTCCTACTGGAAACAATGGTTCAGGACACTCTATAGTATGTATTGGTCATGGGAATGTCAATAAAGAATTAATTAAAAAGGCTAAACGAAACAAATGGATTTCTTGGGATAATAAAGACCATTGCCATCCACTTATAAACTCTGCTGATTTTTATGAAGATTATGTTGTGGTTGATGATAATCAACCAATTTATCAAGTCAGACCGTTTCAGCAACTTTCTTTATATCCAGATATGCGAGTAGAAAATATTGCAGTTCCGTTATATAAGAGAATGTTTTTAGATGCGTCTGATGCTGCAGCAATAGTTAGGTCTATTTTACATCATGAACAATTTGGGATTGATGTTTGGGCAGATGGATTTCTTGACTGTAGAGAAGATGTTGTTATACGTTTGTTTATGGCATCTTCACGTAGTTTAAAATACTATCGTTCAAAAACTCTAAAAAATTTTTATGCCAGAGAGACATATGCTATTGTTCCTATGCCACGCTTTGTATGGGTGTGCGAACTTTATAGAACAGATAATTATGAAGAATTAAAGGCTTTTGGAGAAATTATTATAGATGCAACTTCAGCGTTGGGAAGAGGTCATAGTGCATGTAGCCTTATATTAATGCATTATCCAAATGTAATAGGGATTAGGTATCCAGAACAAACTAATCCTGAGTTTGATGAAATGATCGAGTTGGAAGAAGACGATTTGTTTGATGGGTATCGAAAAAATTTGAATAAAATACCATTGTAATCGTCTCATGAAAACAAGGGAATTTCATATACTAAATACAAAAGCAAATTTACAGCTTCGCATGTATTTCAAAATGGACGTTGACACTGATAGTGAGTTGTGCTAAAATGATTAGGCGATAGGTACTTTGAAATGATTGTACATTTTGTAAGATGTCGGAGATTTGTAAAATCGTATGCACGACTAAGAGGTAAAGGCTATGAGCATAAGTAGAATATTAAGTAAAGAGATGAATAAAAGTGGTGGATGTGCAAGATTGGTTAAGGTGCCTGCTAGTAGGCGTCCTACAGCTAAGACGTTAAAAAAACTTGAGAGGGAAATTTCAGCGCAAGTTAGTGCAAATGAAACTATGCGTAGTAGGAGCATGCAAAACGCTTCGAAGATGTCCAGATGGTAGATTGATTGGATAATATGGTCTAAAAAGAGTGGTAAATACCGCTCTTTTGCATACATAGCCGAGAGGTTTTCATTATGAAAATCCCTCGGCTTTTTCTATTTCAGGAGGTGATTGTATTGAATGAAAAGTAACAGATCCTATGTGCAGCTTGACCCTGCCGTGATTGAGCAGGCACGGCAGATGGACTTGCTTTCCTACTTGCAAAGGTATGAACCAGACAATCTGAAGCATGTGGTGAGGAATGTTTACTGCACCAGAGAACACGATAGTCTGAAGATTTCCAATGGCAAATGGTACTGGTGGTCAAGAGGTTTTGGCGGTGTTTCTGCCCTGGACTATCTGATCAAGGTTAAGGAATACAGCTTTGTAGAAGCCGTGGAAGCTCTGGCAGGTATTACCGCAGGCTGGAGTCCGCCGCCTGTTTCTGTGTCAAAGGATGAACCCAAAGAGCTTCTTCTGCCGCCCAGAAATAAAGACTGTGACCGGGTAACCCAGTATCTTTTCGGACGTGGCATTGATTTGCAGATCATTCAGGAGTGCATTGCAGACGGTACGATTTATGAAAGTGCCAGGTATCACAATGTTGTTTTTATCGGCAAGGATGAAAGCGGAACCCCTAAGTATGCTGCCTATCGTGGTACGATGGCCAGCTCCTTTAAGGGCGATGCATCGGGAAGTGACAAGCGGTATTCCTTCCGACTTTTGGCAAGAGAGCCATGCCAGTCGGTGCATCTGTTTGAAGCCGCCATTGATTTACTCTCCTATGCGACCCTGCTTAAATGTGAAGGTAAGGACTACAAAAAAGAAAATCTGCTTTCTCTTTCGGGCGTGTATCAGCCAAAGAAAGAGATAAAGGACAGCAAAATCCCCATTGCCCTTTCCACCTTTTTGAAGGCAAATCCACAAGTAAAGACCATTTTTCTGCATCTGGACAATGACAAAACAGGCAGGCTCTGTACTGCCGCCTTAAAAGAATTGTTGCAGAAAGACTACCAGATCGTTGATGATCCACCGCCTGTCGGCAAGGATTTCAACGATTTTTTATTGTCCTATTTAGGAATTGCAAGACCAAATCGGAGCCATGAAAGGAGGGATGCCCGTTGATTGTCCACTGATTTTTGTCAAGAAACACCACGGTATCGAGATCAAATTAAACAAAGAAAGCGAGGAAAATTCATTGAAAAAATTTAAGGTTACTCTGACTGGGCACTATCAAAAGACCATTTCCGTATATGCGGAAACCCCGGAACAGGTAAAAGAAAAGACAGAAACCATCTTGTTTGACACTGACCTGATCGACTTTTCGGATGAGGATTTCATTGGCGGTGAAGCTGTCGTCACCGTAAACCGGGAGGACGGTCTTGAAGAATCGGTCGAGGAAGAAACGGATGAGGACGACTGCTATTCGGGCTGCCCGTACTTCTGTTCCGTTTGCGGAGAATGTGTGTACGAGGACGAGTGCGAAGAGTGATGTCTTACCAAGCACTGAATTTGGTTATCCAGATAGCTTCTGGATGCCAAATTCGCTTGTTAGGGGGCAGCCCCTAATACCCCGGCAGAAGAAAGGAGTTTAAGAATGAGTGAATTTATTGCGTTTACCCTGGGCGGAATTTTCGGCGTTGTACTGATGTGCTGCCTGCAGATCAACCGGCTCTCCGTCAGAAAGGATGTGGAAAATGAGAAACCGAAGCGTACAGATCCTGTTTCGTCTGAATGAGGAAGAAGCGCAGCATCTCTATGAGCTTGTAAAAAAAACCGGCCGCTCCAAAGAAGCGTTCCTGCGGGAAATGGTCAAGGGCTACCGTCTTTGTGAAAAGCCAGATCCTGAATTTTATAAGATCATGCGGGAACTGTCTGCCATCGGCAACCGTATCAACCAGCTTGCCGCAAAAGCCAATGCTCTGGGATTTGTGGACGCTCCCATGCTTGCACAGGAAGCAAAGAAGTGGCATGAGTTTCAGGTGGATGTCCGAAAAAAATATCTGCTTCCCCAAAGGCTATCGGGATAATGGCAGTCTGTGAGATCTGGGATGTACGGGGCAGGCTTGACCACCCGATTGACTATGCCGAAAACCCGGAAAAGACTGCCAATCCCAATTATTCGGAAACAGACCTTCAGGCTTTGGTGGATGTGATGGAATATGCGACCAATCAGGATAAGACGGAGCAGCGATTTTTTGTCACGGGTGTCAACTGTGATCCTGCCTCTGCCAGAGAGGAAATGATGATCGCCAAAGCACAGTGGAATGATGAAAGTGAGATCATCTGCTATCACGGGTTCCAGAGTTTTAAATCGGGAGAGGTTACGCCCAAACAGGCACACGAAATCGGAGTCAGGCTTGCACAGCGGATGTGGGGCGACAGGTTTCAGGTAATCGTTGCTACTCATCTGAATACGGATTGCCTGCACAATCATTTTGTTGTGAACTCGGTTTCTTTTATGGACGGGAAACATTACCACGACAACAAAGCCAATCTTCGATTGCTTCGCCAGCGTTCCGATGAGCTGTGCCGGGAATATGCCCTTTCGGTCATAGAACATCCAAGCGGCAGAAAGAAACCCTATGCGCTTTATCAGGCGGAAAAGAATGGGATGCCTACACGGGACAACGTGGCAAGGCAGGCGGTGGATGAAGCGATCAGCAAGTCCTTTACCCTGAGAGACTTTGACCGTCAGATGGCGGAAATGGGATACCATGTCCGATTTGATCCGAACCGGAAATACTGGACGATCATGGGGAAAGGCTGGAAGCGCCCCAAGCGGCTTTATAAGCTGGGAGATGATTATACCAACGAGAGGATCATGGAGCGCATCCGGGAGAACTCCTATGCAGTGAAATTTTCCCGGTTTGCCGGGCCACAAAAACCAATCCCGGTGTACCGCCTGAAAGGCACTCTGAATGGAGCAAAGAAAATCGGCGGGCTGCGGGGGCTGTATCTGCACTACTGTTACAGGCTCGGTATTCTTCCGAAAAACAGAAAACAGAATTATGCAAGGCTTCATTATCTTTTGAAGGATGACCTGATGAAGATGGAAGTTATATCGCAGGAAACAAGGCTGCTTTGCCGGAATCGCATTGATACGGTAGAGCAGCTTTGTTCTTATAAGGAATCTTTGGAAACGGAAATGGCTGACCTGCTTCAAAAGCGCAAGGGGCTTTATTCCCAATCCCGTAAGATGGGCGGTGAAGAAAAGGAAGCGATACGGTCACAGCTTTCCGATCTTTCCAAACGATTGCGAGTGATCCGAAAGGAGGTGAAACTGTGCGAGGGGATCGAGGCCCGTAACGATACCCTCAAGGAAAAACTGAAAACCATACGGGCAGATGAAGAACAGCAAAGAAAGGAGCTGATGACGAATGAACACAAGCGGCGAAGCGGCAGAACAGATCGTCCGAATGAGCTTGGAGGGATTTGAAGTTGCCGCCAGGATTACCGGTGCTGGTGCAAAAAACATTGCGATCCTCTTGTATTCGATTCTCAAAGAAGAAAAGAAAACCAAAGGCAAGGCAAGACTCACCAACATGCTGCGCTCTGGAAAGGAACTGAAAGTCTTTACCGTCAAGAATGGTGATTTGAAGAAGTTCACACAGGAAGCCAAGAAATACGGTGTCCTCTACTGTGTGCTTGCTGACCGAAAAAACAAAGATCCAAATGCCGAGGTGGATGTGATCGCCCGTGCGGAGGATGCGTCTAAGATCAGCCGTATTGCGGAGCGCTTCAAACTGGCATCCGAAAGCACGGCGTCTATTGTGACGGAAACAGAAAAGTCCAAAGATACGAAGGACGGCCAGCCGGAGCCAGACATCGGAGTACAGGAAAAGGCAGAGAAAGATAAACTTCTTGACGCATTGATGGGTGCGCCGGTTCAGAAGGAGGAACATGCCCCGGAAAACCCCTCTGTGGCAAAGACCGAAAAATCCCCTCAGTCCGAGCCTATCTTAGAGCAGCCAAAGAAGTCCGCAGAGGGGGCTACTATGACTAAGGAAAAACCTTCTGTCAGAGAGGAACTGCGGAAAATCAAAGAGAGCCGTAAGGAGCAGGAAGCGGAGGCTTCCCCTTCCCTGGACAGAAGCACTGCTTCCGACAAAGCCAAGAAACCGCCAGCAGGAAAAACAGAGCATAAACAACCGCCAAGGCGGAAAAAGAAACCCAAATCCAAAGAAACGAGGTAAATGATAATGAGTATTTATGATGTATTTAGCGGCGGCAGTAAACCGTTTGATAAAGCACAGTGGGCTGCCCAGAAGCAGGCACAGCGAAAGGAAGCCTATGAGCTGATTGACAGTACCTGTGCGGAAATGATGACAAACGGCGACAGCTTCCGCCAGTATCTGGATGTGCAGAGTCGTTTTGACCGATACTCGGTTGCCAATGCCATTTTGGTATCTGCCCAGAAACCCGATGCAATGCAGCTGAAAGATTACAGCACATGGAAGCAGAATCGGATCTTTGTCAACAAGGATGCACACAAGATTGTGATTCTCGAACCGGGTAAGGAGTATACCCGTGAGGATGGTTCAAAGGCAGTCGGCTATAATGCAAAGATTGTCTATGACATTTCTGAAACCTCTGCGGCAGGAAAAGTACAGGCACCGGAGACGAAAACCATGCGGGAGCTTGTTTCCGCCCTGATTGATGCAAGCCCGGTTCCTTTTGTTCCGGTTGACGATCTGGAAATGCCTGCCTACTACGATAGTAAGCAGCAGACGATTTTTATTAAGACCGGTCTTTCCGAAGAACAGCTTTTTGTGAGCATGGCAAAGGAAGTTTCTGCAGCGGTCTTTGACTTTAAACACAATGAAAGCCGTGATGCTTCCGATTTCAAATCCTTCTGTGTCGCCTATATGGTCAGTGAACGCTATGGCGTAGATACCAGAGGGTTCAGTTTCGACCGGCTTCCGGGAGAATTTTCGGAAATGGATACGCAGGTGTTCAAAGGCGAACTTAACTCTATGCGTGATGTTCTGGGAGAAATCCAGAGCGATATGTATAAGAGCCTGGAAAAGAATAGACCGCCTAAGAACAAGGAGCAGGAACGCTAATCGGAGGTAGAGCCTATGAAAGAAGAACGATACCATATCGCACTGGATAAGTACGACAGAAATATCGTGATCAATGCCTTAAATACCTTGCGGACACGGCAGATACAGGAGGAACGCCCCACCGAGCCTGTGGATGAACTGATCGACAAGGTAGCCAATGCCCCGACAAAGAAAGTCAGGGTAATTCCCTGTAAGTGTCATGAGGAACGATAACAGCCGGAAAACGAGCATCATCCTTTCTGTCTGCGGGATTGTTCCTGTCGTATGGTTTGCCCTGCTGACAGCGCCCTATGTCAGTGGAGGCATGGTAGAGATTGTCAACGGATTACCAGTGGCAATGAGCCACCCTTTTGCAATCAGGATGTGTGAGGACAGCTTAAAAACTGTCCTTCTTTTTTTGCTCGCTTATGCAATGGGGATCGGAATTTATTTCTCTACCCGCAGGAACTACCGGAGACGGGAGGAGCATGGCTCGGCAAAATGGGGCAACACCGGGACTTTGAATAAGAAGTATCGGGATAAAGATCCGTCCGCAAATAAGCTGCTGACACAGAATGTCCGTATTGGGCTGGATGGTAGAAAGCACCGCAGAAACCTGAACATTTTAGTATGCGGCGGTTCCGGCGCAGGAAAAACAAGGTTTTTCTGTAAGCCCAATGCCATGCAGTGCAATACCTCTTTCGTCATCCTTGATCCGAAAGGAGAAATTGTCCGTGACATTGGCGGCCTGTTGGAAAAGAAAGGCTATGAAGTGCGTGTCCTTGATCTGATCAATATGCACCGAAGCCATTGTTACAATCCTTTTGTTTATCTTAGGAATGACAACGATGTGCAACGGCTTGTAACTAATCTCTTTAAGGCAACCACACCCAAAGGCGCACAGTCACAAGATCCCTTCTGGGATACAGCGGCCAGTATGCTGCTTCTGGCACTGGTGTTCTATCTGAAATACGAAGCACCGCCCGAAGAGCAGAACTTTCCAATGGTCATGGAGCTTTTACGGGCTGGTGAAGTCCGGGAAGATGATGACAGCTATGTCAGTCCTCTGGATGAACTGTTTGACCGGTTGGAATTGGATAACCCGGAGCATATCGCCCTGAAGTATTACAGGGATTATCACTCCGGTTCGGCTAAGACCTTAAAGAGCATTCAGATCACCCTTGCCGCAAGGCTTGAAAAATTCAATCTGGAGAGCCTTGCCGGTTTGACAGCTACGGATGAGCTTGACCTACCCTCTTTAGGCGAAAAGAAAGTTGCTTTGTTTGCTCTGATACCAGACAACGATACGAGCTTTAACTTTCTTGTCAGTATCCTTTATACGCAGCTTTTCCAGCAGCTCTTTTATCTTGCCGACCACAAGTACGGCGGCAGTCTGCCTGTCCACTGCCATTTCATCATGGACGAGTTTGCCAACGTGAGCCTGCCGGATGATTTTGACAAGATCCTTTCTGTGATGCGCTCCCGTGGCGTATCTGTCAGCATCATTCTTCAGAATCTGGCACAGCTGAAAGCACTCTTTGAAAAGCAGTGGGAAAGTATCGTTGGCAACTGCGATGAATTTCTGTATCTGGGCGGCAATGAACAGAGTACCCACAAATATGTGTCCGAGCTTTTAGGGAAGGAAACCATTGATACGAACACCTATGGAAAAAGCTCCGGGCGCAGCGGAAACTATTCGACCAACTATCAGATTTCAGGACGTGAACTGATGACGCCAGATGAGGTGCGTATGCTGGATAACCGTTATGCACTGCTGTTTATCCGAGGGGAGCGTCCGGTTATGGATCTGAAGTACGACATCCTGAAGCATCCAAATGTAAAGCTGACGGTGGATGGAGGCCAGCCGCCGTATATCCACGGAGAGCCGACACAGGCTGTCGCTACGCTCGTGTTTGACAGTGAAATTCCAGAGAATGCCGTAAGCATTGCATCTGTCAACACAACTTATGAACTTCTGTCCGATGAGGATTTGGAAGAAATGTTTAACATCTAAAGGAGGATTTATCTATGAAATTTTTTAGCAAGAAGGATACCAAGAAGAAAGAAACCGTGAAGCTGCCGATGAGAAGAAAGACCAAAAGAGCCTTGGTGGCATATGCAGGTGCAGTGCTTTGTATGACCTGTTTTACCACGACGGCATTTGCCGCCAACGATCCCATTACCGTAGTCAATAACCTCTCTGACTTCATTTTCGGACTGGTCAGGGCTGTTGGTATGATCATGCTCGGCTTTGGTATCGTACAGATCGGCCTTTCTCTGAAATCCCATGACCCTTCCCAGAGAGCGAACGGTTTCCTGACACTTGCGGGCGGTGTAGTCATTACCTTTGCAAAGGAGATCCTTACCCTGATCACAGGCTAAGATAACGGATGAAACAAGACAATGGGAGCAGATCTGCTGCGGCAGAAATGCTCCCACTGTCTGTTTTATGACAAGAAAGGAGGTTGAATTTATCGAGAATATAAAAAAATATGGCATCATCTACGCCGATCCACCGTGGCGCTACAACCAGAAAAATCTTTCTGGAGCAGCAGAACATCATTACCGCACCATGAGCATCGAAGAAATCTGTAACCTGAAAGTGGCAGAAGTGGCCGATCAACATTGCGTCCTGTTTTTGTGGGCAACATTTCCTCAATTACCCGAAGCCTTAAAGGTAATAAAAGCATGGGGCTTTCAATATAAGACAGTTGCATTTGTTTGGCTAAAACAGAACAAAAGTGGAAAAGGATGGTTCTTCGGTCTTGGATTTTGGACAAGAGGAAATGCGGAAATCTGCCTGCTTGCCACAAAAGGAAAACCTTGCAGACAATCAAAACGTACTCATCAGTTTATCATCAGCCCTTTGCGTGAGCATAGTCAGAAACCGGATGAAGCCCGAGAGAAAATCGTTGAGCTGATGGGCGACCTGCCGCGATTGGAATTGTTTGCCCGCCAAAAAACAGATGGTTGGGATGTGTGGGGCGACGAAGTTGTAAGTGATGTTGAAATCAGCAGTTATGCAGAGAAAACAGGAGGTGGTTTATGTGTCTGATAACTGGGTCGTACAAAATCTTGAAAATGCCCTGAATACCTGGAATGAAAAGTTAGCCGAGATATGGCAACTTATTACCCAGTCACCGGAGCAGTTCAAAGGCGGTACGATATGGTCTGTTATCCTGAATATCCACGGCGCACTGCAGGCAATCGGGCTTGCCCTGCTGGTGCTGTTCTTTGTCGTTGGTGTCATGCGTACCTGCGGCAATTTTGCAGAAGTCAAAAAGCCGGAACATGCTTTGAAGCTGTTTATTCGTTTTGCCCTTGCAAAAGGAGTCGTCACCTATGGCTTAGAACTGATGATGGCTCTCTTTAATATCGTTCAGGGTGTAGTTTCCACGATCATGAATGCCGCTGGATTTGGCTCTGCCACACAAACGGTACTGCCGCAGGAAATCGTCACAGCCGTTGAGGACTGTGGCTTTTTTGAGAGTATTCCCCTCTGGGCAGTCACATTGATCGGCGGTCTGTTTATTACGATACTGTCGTTCATTATGATTATGTCTGTCTATGGCAGATTTTTTAAACTGTATCTCTATACGGCGATTGCGCCCATCCCTCTTTCCACTTTTGCAGGGGAACCGAGTCAGAGTGTTGGCAAGAGCTTCATCAAAAGTTATGCTGCTGTCTGCCTGGAAGGTGCGATCATTGTGCTTGCCTGCATCATCTTTTCCTTGTTTGCAGCGGCTCCACCGGCAGTCAACCCGGATGCGGCAGCGGTATCTATGGTATGGAGCTACATCGGGGAACTGGTATTCAATATGCTCGTCTTAGTCGGTGCGATCAAAATGGCTGACCGTGTTGTACGGGAAATGATGGGCTTATAAAGGAGGTATCCATTTTGGAAGTAAAGATCAATAAAGAAATCCGTAACTATACGGAAAGTATGTTTTTCGGACTGTCATTAAGGCAGTTCATTTTTTCTGTCCTTGCCTGCGGTGTTGCGGTAGGCTTGTATTTTCTTCTCCGCCCATACTTTGGTATGGAAACCCTTAGCTGGGTATGCATTTTAGGGGCATTCCCCTTTGCGGCGATGGGCTTTATCAAATATAACGGCATGACCGCAGAACAGTTTGTCTGGGCGTGGTTTAAATCCGAATTTCTGATGCCCAAGAAACTGATGTTCCGGCCAAACAATCTTTATTATGAAGCTATGAAGTCCAGCATCGAAGCCAGAGAAAAAGGACTTCCTGTCGTTCCCAAGAAACAGAGACGAAAAGAGCGAAAGGAGAAAAAACAGGATAAGAAGAAAACGAAAAAGAATAAAGGAGGCGCAGCATGATCAAAACACTGAGAACCCTGTTCAAGCAGGATAAGGAAAAATTTGTCGTGCCAAAGTCAGTACAAAATGTCATTCCCATTTATACCATCTGGGAAGATGGCATTTTCCTTGTCGGCAGGAACAAATATGCAAAGACCTTTAAATTTGAGGACATCAATTATGCCGTGGCCAGCCGTGAGGACAAGGAAGCCATGTTTTTGGAATACTCTGAACTGCTCAATGCTTTTGACAGCGGCGCTACCACAAAGCTCACCATCAACAACCGCCGTCTGAACCGGGTGGATTTTGAGCAGACTATCCTGATCCCCATGGCAGAGGATGGTCTGGATAAGTACCGTAAGGAATACAACAAGATGCTGCTGGATAAGGCAACAGGAGCAAACTCTATTGTGCAGGACAAATATGTGACCATTTCTGTGTGCAAGAAAAATATCGAAGAAGCACGGAACTATTTTGCCCGTGTGGGTGCGGATCTTGTCACTCATTTTTCCCGTCTGGGCGCACGCTGCGTGGAACTGGAAGCGGAAGAAAAACTCCGTATCTTCCACGACTTCTACCGTACCGGAGAAGAAACCGCCTTTACCTTTGATATGGTACAGAGTATGCGCAAAGGCCATGATTTTAAGGACTTCATCTGCCCGGACACCTTTGAGTTTGAAAGTGACTACTTCCGTATGGGCAACCGATACGGGCGTGTGATCTTCCTTAGAGAATACGCTGCTTATATCAAAGACAGCATGGTAGCGGAGCTTTGTGAGCTGAACCGCAACATGATGCTGTCCATTGATGTTGTCCCGGTTCCCACGGATGAAGCTGTGCGGGAAGTGGAAAACAGGCTACTTGGTGTCGAAACCAATATCACAAACTGGCAGAGAAAACAGAATCAAAACAATAACTTCTCCGCAGTTGTCCCTTATGACCTTGAGCAGCAGCGCAAGGAAAGTAAGGAATTTCTGGACGACCTGACAACCCGTGACCAGCGGATGATGTTTGCGGTGCTGACAATGGTGCATACCGCTGAAACCAAAGAGCAGCTGGACAGCGATACGGAAGCCCTGCTGACCACTGCCAGAAAGCATTTGTGTCAGTTTGCGGTGCTGAAATATCAGCAGATGGACGGACTGAACACGGCGCTGCCGTTTGGTGTGCGTAAGATCGATGCCCTGCGCACGCTGACAACGGAAAGCCTTGCCGTATTTATCCCGTTCCGGGTGCAGGAGATCTACCACAAGGACGGTGTATATTATGGGCAGAATGTGATCAGCAAGAACATGATTATTGCCAATCGCCGCCATCTGCTTAATGGCAACTCCTTTATTCTCGGTGTGTCTGGTGCCGGTAAATCCTTTACGGCAAAAGAAGAAATGACAAATATCATCCTTACAGACCCCAATGCGGATGTTATTATTATCGACCCTGAGCGGGAATATTCTCCACTGGTCAAAGCCATGCAGGGCGAAGTCATCCACATTTCTGCGACCAGTGAAAACCACATCAATGCAATGGATATGAACTCCGATTATGGTGACGGCGCAAACCCGGTCATTCTGAAATCGGAGTTTATTTTGTCTCTCTGTGAACAGCTCATTGGCGGTGCAAGTCTGGGGGCAAAGCAGAAATCCATTATCGACCGCTGTACGGCCAGTGTTTACCGCCACTATCAGCAGGGAAATTATCAGGGTGTCCCGCCTACTTTACAGGACTTCCGTGAAGAACTGCTCAAACAGAATGAGCCGGAGGCACAGGAAATCGCCCTTGCCATTGAGTTGTTTACCGATGGCAGCCTGAACACCTTTGCCAAGAACACCAATGTGGATACCCACAGCCGTCTGATCTGCTATGACATTCTGGATCTGGGCAAACAGTTACAGCCAATCGGTATGTTGGTTGTCCTGGACAGTATTCTAAACCGCATTACGCAGAACAGAGCCAAAGGCAGGAACACGTTCATTTTCATTGATGAAATCTATCTGCTGTTCCAGCATGAATACTCGGCAAACTTCCTCTTTACCCTCTGGAAGCGTGTGCGTAAATATGGTGCGTACTGTACCGGTATCACACAGAATGTTGACGACCTGCTTCAGAGCCATACCGCAAGGACAATGCTTGCCAACTCTGAATTTATCATCATGCTCAATCAGGCGTCTACGGACAGGATTGAGCTTGCCAAGCTTTTGAACATCTCAGACCTTCAGATGGGCTACATCACCAATGTAGGCGCAGGCCAGGGACTTTTAAAGGTAGGCAGTTCCCTTGTGCCGTTTGTCAACAAATTCCCGCATAATACGGAACTGTATAAACTGATGACGACCAAGTTCGGAGAGGTTTAAGAAAGGAGAAGTTATGTCAGAGATACGCTTTAACGGAACAGCCCACAGAGATTTTTTTCTTGAAAACATGAACAAGTGCAGAGTCAACGACTGCTATCACCGGGCATTTTTCTATGTCATGGGGATTGCTTCAGAAACCAGGGCAAATATCAACCAGATGTTTGACTTTAAAAATGACTGTATTAACCCGGATGGGATGCACGGCGGATGGCAGACCAGCGGAACCGTTCGAGTCTGCCGCCTTGCCTTTAACCTCTGGAACGGTTACACCGATATGGACAGCCCTCAGTCTTTTACACCGGAAGATCTGTTCTGCTGTGAATTTGCCCCCTACTTCATGGAGGGCATCAAGGTCAGGTATCCAGAATATTGCAGGGATCTTCCTGCACCCAGAAAACAAAATGAATGGTCACGATAAGAAAGGAGAAGCCCATGAAAAAGTATCAATCTATAATCTGCCTGGTTGCCGCCGTGTGCCTTTTAGGTACGGCGGCATTTTCTATTTACCACATCTATGATCACTATGAACAGCTGGACGAACAGACGGAAGTATTTGACGAGATTGCAGAAGTGGTGGAACAGGCTTCCGATGAAGAACCGGTTCCTGATGATGTTCCCGTCAGCGAAGGCCAAGATGTCCTGTCCAAGTACAAGGAGCTGTATTTGCAGAATGAAGATATGGTCGGCTGGATTTCCATTTCCGGCACGTCTATTAACTACCCTGTTATGCAGACGAAGGATGAACCGAATTACTATCTCAAACACAACTTTGAGAAGCAGTACAGTGATTTAGGTACTCCGTATATTCAGGAAAACTGTGATCTGCTTACCAGTGATAATCTCATCATTTACGGACACCACATCAGCGGCAACCGCATGTTTGGAGCTTTGGAGGATTATAAATCCAAGAGCTTTTATGAGGAACACAAAACCATTCAGTTTGATACTCTCACAGAGCAGGCAGAGTATGAGATCGTTGCTGTATTTAAGACGGTCGCTTACAGCTCCAGCGGTTACCGCTATTATGATTTTGTAGATGCGGAAAATGAGGAAGAATTTGATGCCTATATCGAAACGTGTAAAGAGCTTGCTCTGTATGATACGGGTGTTACCGCCGACTATGGTGACAGGCTGATTACCCTTTCTACCTGTGAGTATTCGGCCACAAATGGAAGGCTTGTCGTGGTAGCAAAAAAGACTGCATGAGGAAAGTACAGCTTCTAAGAAAGGAGGGCTTCTATGGCAGATATTAAAACCAGAGATGCAGTCAAAGGCACGATTAAGACCATAGATAAAGCCGCCGTTGCTTCAGAGCGTATGAAAGCTGCCTATGCAAAGACAAAGGAGAAAGCGGAAGAAGGATATTACGCCAATGAAGGCTCTGCTACGGAATATGCTGCGGATAAGATCTCCTATGCTTCTGACCGGGTAAAGGATGAAGGTATCCACCAGTTCAATAAGCAAGGGCAAAAAGGCGTTAAGACTACCAAAGACAATATCGTTAAGGCAAAGGACAAAATGGCTGATTTTAAGCAGAAGCGGGCTGCCAAAGCTGCTGAGCAGAGGTCAGCAAGGAGTGTGTCTGAACAGTACGGCCTGCAGATCCATCGTGGAACTGCAGGCCGTTCGCCTGTTTCTGATGCTTCTGTCCATACCATAAAAACGTCAACAGATACCAAAAGAACGATTAAGCAGTCTGCCAGAAGCGCAGGAAAAACCATCAAGGCAGCGGCAAAAGGCTCTGTAAAAACAACCGAAAGAAGCGTAAAAACAGCACAGGTGACTTCCAAAGCTGCCATTAAGACCACACAGCAGGCTACTAAAACAGCACAGGCGGCGGCAAAGGCTTCAGCAAAAACAGCACAGAAAGCAGCACAGGCGGCGAGAGCCTCTGCAAAGGCGTCTGCTGTTGCGGCGAAAACAACCGTGAAAGCTACCATAGCGGCTGTCAAAGCGATTATTGCAGGGACAAAAGCATTGATAGCGGCGATTGTTGCAGGCGGCTGGATTGCAATAGTGATCATTTTGATCGTGGTACTGCTTGGTTGTGCAATCTCCCTGTTTGGCGGCGGCAGTGAAAGTAATTCCTATACCCCTGTCAGTGCAGAAGTAGAAGCCTACGATCCGCTGATCCAGGAATATGCAAGGCAGCATGGGATTCCTGAATATGTGGAACTTATCAAGGCTGTCATGATGCAGGAGTCTGGAGGACAGGGAAACGACCCCATGCAGGCGTCGGAATGTGGGTATAACACACAGTACCCAAATACACCGAATGGCATTACAGACCCGGAATATTCCATCAATGTCGGTATCCAGAATTTAGCTGCCTGTCTGAATGCCGCAGAAGTAGAAAACCCCGTTGACATGGATCGGATAAAACTCGCCCTGCAGGGATATAACTTTGGAAATGGCTATATTTCATGGGCGCAGACCAATTACGGCGGCTACACTTATGCCAATGCGGTTGAATTTTCTACGATGCAGGCAGAACGATTGGGATGGGACAGCTACGGCGATACCCAATATGTTTCTCATGTACTGCGCTATTATCCCTTCGGACGGGCATTTACCGGCGGTGGTAATCAGGCAATCGTGGAAGTTGCCCTGACACAGCTTGGCAATGAGGGCGGACAGCCCTACTGGTCATGGTATGGTTTCAGCAGTCGGGAGGAATGGTGCGCCTGCTTTGTTTCATGGTGTGCGGAACAGTGTGGCTATATCGAAGGTGGATTTATCCCGAAATTTGCAGGATGTGTCAGCGGCGAAAACTGGTTTAAAGAACGGAACCAATGGCAGGACAGAACTTATGAGCCTACTGCGGGAGATATTATTTTCTTTGACTGGGAAGGTGACGGCACAACCGACCATGTAGGTATTGTAGAGAAATACGAAAATGGAGTTGTCTACACCGTAGAAGGAAATTCCGGTGATGCGGTAAAACAAAGACAATATACCGTTGGAAGCAGCTCCATCTATGGATATGGTATTCCAGCCTACTAAAAATCAGCAAAAGAAAACCAGAGGATTTTATTCCTCTGGCTCTTTTGCCATACATAACCCGTTCACAGTTGCTTCTATAACGGACAGTTCTCTATCATTGAGTTTGTCGAGCTGTGCGTCTAAGCGTCTGCGGGCGGAACTTATCTTAACTTCTTTTTCAGGAAATATGTATTCATCAACAGACACATCGAACATAGTAATCAGCTGAATAAACAGCTCAATACTGGGATGTTGTCCCTCGTTCTCAATGGACTGAATGTGTCGTGGAGCATATCCAATAATCCCGGCAAGCTGCTCCCTGGTCATTCCTCTGGCTTCACGGGCTTTTTTGATCGCCTGTCCAATGGGCATAAAATCAAAGTCAAAATCGTTGTTTCTTTCGTCCATAAGCTCACCACCTTGTAGCAATATAATGTTACTTTTCTATTGTACAGAGGTCAGAGTTCTTATGAAACGATGTGTAATTTCTTGTAATAAGAGATTATATATCTGATTGCAAGAAATATAAGTTCATATTCTCTATTTGATACAGAAAAGCTTCCAGCAGCTTCAAAATAAAGTGTTGCTACACTTTATAATACATATTTGATACTGTGTTAGGTTGACAAAACTTTCGCCATAATATTATAATTGAGTTGACAAATTCAACACTTGTTGTGGTGTGAAATATTATGGAGGAAATTATGGCGATAGAATTAGTGACTGGGTATGATTTTCCAAAAGAAGTAGAATTGCTTTTTACAGAATATACAACAATGCTTACAAACAGCGATCCTACTTTCAAAAAATATCTCGACATACAAAATTATGATGACGAATTAGATAATTTAAGCCATAAATACGGTTTACCTGATGGGCGATTGTATTTGGTTTATTATAACCATGAATTGGCTGGATGCATCGCCTTAAAAAAAATTGACAATGTCAAATGTGAAATGAAACGATTATATGTGCGCCCAGCATATCGTAAATTGCATATAGGAAGTGCCCTTGTTCGTCAAATTATAAGCGACGCCAAATCAATCGGTTATAAATATATGTTTTTAGACACACTCCCATTTTTACAGGAAGCAATAAATATGTATAAAAAAGTAGGGTTTAAAGAAACTTCAAGCTATAATAATAGCCCTATGGAAACATCAATCTTTATGAGTTTAGATTTAAGCGAAAGGATATAACGCAGAGATTTGGGAGGAACGCATTTTGGATCATGAACTTGTAAAAAAAATACGAGAATTTAACCGATACTATACTGTATGGTTGAATGTGTTCACTAAGGGGTATTTAGGAACTGATTTTTCGTGGCCAGAGTCACGAACCTTGTTCGAAATATGGCTTTTTCCGGGAATTAACGCTACGGAACTATGCGAACATCTTAATATGGACAAAAGTTACATCAGCAGAATTATTGCAAAATTGGAAAAAAACGGATTTATAACAAGAGAACTTGTTTTAGGAAGTAAAGGGATTAAAAAGCTATGGTTAACTGATATTGGAGTGGAAAAAGCAAGACAAATAGATACCAATGGTGATAATCAAATAATTGATAAGCTCAAAACCATGGATGTTGAAAAATGTCAAAAGCTTTGTGAGGCAATGCTATTTATCGAAAACACCTTGCGGGAGCATGAAAAATGTAAAAATTGAATTATGCAGAAAGTACGATGGACTATGTCATCCCATCGACTATGCAGGAAAAAGTCTTGATTTCCACGGGATTTTGCACCCTAAATGTGTAGGCAGGAGAGAATTGCCTTATTATTATGTTCGCTCCTAAAAGCAATATCTTGACAGGTTGCTTTCAAACAGCTAAAATGAAAGTGACTACTTGCATACATGGAGAGATAGAAATGGATGATACCAGCCAAAAAATAATTGATGCTGCTATGTCCCTTGTAAGAGATAAAGGGTATGTAGCAACGACAACCAAAGATATTGCCAAATTAGCCGGTGTGAATGAATGTACTCTTTTCCGTAAGTTTCAGTCAAAAAAAGATATTGTGTTAAGTGGGATTGAACAGGAAAAATGGCGCGGAAATTTAACAACGGATGTTTTCAAAAATCTTAAATGGGAACTAGCTCCCGATTTAGAGATGTTTATGACAGAGTACATGAATAGAATTACACCTGACTTTGTGAAATTGTCTATTGGACTTAGAGCGCCACAGCTTTATGAAGATTCAGCACCGCTTATTATGAAAGTTCCGAAAGATTTTCTGTCCGCCTTGGTAGAGTATTTTAATGGAATGGAGCAACGAGGGAAACTTCCACATTTGAATTATGAATGTTTAGCTATGGCATTCTTTTCAAGCACATTTGGTTATACGTTTTTAACCGCTTCTTTTGACAATGAACTATTACCTATCACGCAGGAGCAGTTTATCGCTCAAACGGTTAAGACATTCATTGACGGGATCATGCACCAAAAATAAAAAATACGGCACCATTTTATTGGTGCCGTATAAAAAACAAATATATGCAAGCAAGTACACGCATTCATCAAGGAGGCTCAACCAATGCAAATTACAGGAGCAGAATTATTTGTAAAAGCATTGCTGGCTGAACAGGT
>ERZ1643247.1393-NODE-1393-length-22420-cov-6.884865_pt1 | contig 22420 bp, 17 predicted proteins | sample MGYA00579264_ERZ1643247 | MGnify/ENA primary metagenome ERZ1643247 (study PRJEB29033, sample SAMEA4952262) | chicken gut metagenome | biome: Broiler Chicken; feature: Gastrointestinal Tract; material: Caecum | place: Ireland | collected 2018 | study: Broiler... | reverse complement strand
GCCGCAACGATCTGGACCTGCCCTGGGAGAGACTGGATAAGGCAGAGATGCTGAAAGGATACTTAAAGTAAGAGTGAAAAGAGAGAGCTCCTTTCCGGGAGGACTTGGAAGAGTCTGTTCCCGGAGGGGAGCTTTTTTAGTTCCATCAGCCAGGTCCTTCGGCCTATCAAATAAAAAATAACGAGAGTATCTGCCCGACTGCCCAAATTTATGATACACTTTATAGTAAGAAGGAAAGTCGGGGGGAAGATCAAGGAAATGACTTGGCAGAAACGAAAAATATGGGTAATTGTAACGGCATTGACGGCGGCGATCGTATTGGTTCTGTTTTCCGGTTATTATCTGTACAGCGAAGTCCATACAGAGAGGCAGGTAGATTACAGCGTATATCAGTATCATATTGCGATCATATCGGAGGAGAAGAACAGTTCCTTCTGGAAAGACATCTGCAGCGGGGCGGCGGAAGCGGGCAAATCCTATGGGGCGTATGTGGAACAGACCGGAGAGGGACTGACCGACCCGCCTTCCATTGCAGAAGCGGTGAATATGGCGATTTATGAAAATGTAGATGGGATTTTGATTCGGCCTTCAGATAGTGGGGAAATTCGTGAAATGATAGACAAAGCATGCGCCTTGGATATTCCGGTAATTACCCTGCAGAAGGATATCCCCGATTCCAAAAGGCAGGGGTTTGTGGGAATTAACGATTATTTTCTCGGCCAGGAGTACGGAAAACGAGTGCTGGAGCTTGCGGATGACCAGACCCGCCGTGTGGCGGTGCTCTTTCCAAGGGAGAGCTTTAATGAATCCAGCCGGAACTGGTTCTGCCAGGGGCTGAGCAATACTGTGCAGATGGAACATATTCAGATTGATTTCCACATTATATGGGACGATCACGGACTAAACAACGCAGAGGACGTAATCCATGATCTGCTTTCGGGAAACGCGGATCAGCCGGATATTCTCATTTGTCTGGATGATGTGATTACCCAGTCGGCAGATCAGCTGATTCGGGATCTGGGGCTGTCACCCCAGGTGAGAATTATAGGAAGCTATGTTTCGGACAATATTTTGAAGGGGATTGAAGAAGGGTACATAGACTCCACCATTACCATTGATCCGGAAGTTATGGGCCGTATGGGTATAGATGCGTTGATGACCTATAAACGATATCATATGGTCAGCTACTATACGGAGGTGGACACACAGCTGGTGGAGCAGTCCAATGTGGCGGATTTCAGAAGGGAGAATGGTGATGAAACAGAATAGGAGATTTTTAAACCAGTCTCTCCGTACCAAGCTGATTCTTCCGGTTATGCTGACGCTGGCAGTTTCTCTGAGCGTGAATCTGATGCTGTTTAACAGAATTAATACAACGGTCGAAAATATGGATGAAGTGTATGATACGAATATCCGTCTTGGAAGCCTGGAGCGTGTTCTGACGGATATGGAGAGCAGCCTCTATCAGTATTTAAATATACAAAGTCAGGCCGCCCTGGAAAGCTTTATAGGAAGCCGGGAGGAATTTGAAGGCATGATCAGTGAAATCGATAACACCATTACCGATCATCCCGCCCGGCGAATGGAACGGAATATTCGAAATCTGGGATATTCTTATCTGGAGCTGACAGATCAGGCAATTGCAGCAAAACAGATTCACGATGTCTCCTCTTACAAAGAAAGCTATGAAGAGCTTCAGGCCATTTACGGCTATCTGCTGAATTATATCAGCGGCCTGGATACGCTGCGCTTTAAGACAAACTCGGAGAATTATGATACGCTGTATCAGTATCTGCGCTATCTGGAAATTTTTATAACGTTTGTGCTGATTGCAGTGGCAGCTGCCTTGACGCTTCTTCTGTATGTGATTATCGGGAACTTTACAAAACCGTTGGAAAAGCTGGCAGGAAAGGCCAAGGAAGTGGAAAAAGGTAATTTTGGAATTGCCCTGGAGGAGCCAGAAAGCACGGATGAGGTGGGAACCGTAACGGCCGCCTTTAACCAGATGATTGTCAGCATCAACAATTACATCCGGAAGACCAGAGAAAGTCTGGAGCTGGAGATGCGGATGAAGGAGCGGGAGCTGGCCATGGAGAATCTGCTCAAGGACGCTCAGCTGAAATACTATCAGGCTCAGATTAACCCGCATTTTCTCTTTAATACCTTGAATGCGGGGCTGCAGCTGGCTATGATGGAGGATGCGGAAAGAACGTACGCCTTTATTGAAAATATGGCTTTTTTCTTCCGGTACCGGCTGAAAAAGAATGGAGAAGCTTCCACACTTGGGGAGGAGTTAGAGCTGATTGACAGCTATATGTATATTATGAATGTGCGTTATTGCAATGAAATTCATCTGGAAAGAGAAATCGATGCCAGACTTTTGGACATTCTGTTTCCTGGAATGGTTCTGCAGCCGGTGGTGGAAAATGCTCTGCGCCATGGGTTGGGAGATGTGGATTGGGAGAAAAAAATCTGGTTCTCTGTAAGTCAGGAGACCGGGAAGGCTATAATCCGGATTCGGGACAACGGTATGGGAATCCCGGAGGAGATTTTGAAAAAGCTGAATTCCGGGGTATTTACGGAATCCGATCAAAGCCATGAGAAGGGAAACGGAGTGGGACTTGCCAATGTGCGGGAGCGTCTGAGGCTGTATTTTGATCAAATTGATGTGATGGATATAGAAAGCGGCGGAACGGGCCAAGGGACGCTGATTACCATAAAGGTGCCGATCTGGAGAAAGGGAGCGCCTGAGAAATAATTCACCTGATAAAAAGTTAAAAAGGGGACAGGGTATGTACAGAATTTTAATCGCAGATGATGAAGGGATTGTGAGGGATTCCCTGCAGTTTATTATTGAGAAGAATTTTGGAGAGGAATGCCAGACCGCCATTGCCAGAAATGGAAGACAGGCCATTGAAACAGCGGAAAGCTTCCGGCCGGATATCGTGCTTCTGGATATTCAGATGCCCGGACTTAATGGATTAAAAGCTATGGAGGAGATTCGGGCTCAGAATCCAAAAGTGAAGGCTTTGATTCTGACGGCATATGACAATTTTGATTATGCCAAAGAGGCCCTGCGCCTGGGAGCGGTGGATTACCTGATGAAGCCGATTAACAAAAAAGTGATTGTGGACCGGCTTACAGGGATTATGCGTGAAATTGATCAGGAACGGCAAAAACGACGGGACGCCTTGCAGGCGAAGGAAAAAATGGAAGCGGTAATCCCGATTATTGAAAATGGATTTATTATCAGCCTGATTATTCAGAATGAATATGAAGCCAGGGGAGAGCAATATCGAAGTCTCCTGAATTTGAAAGAAGACTACGGCATTTTGATTGTCCTGGAGTGGGGAGAAGGCAGAGTAGGGGAGGTAATGGAAAATCCGGTTGGTTCCGGAATCCGCGGACACCAGTATTACGGCAAGATGGCGGAACTGGTAAAGGTATATTTTCGGGCATACATCAGCAATATTATGGGAAACAAGCTGGTTTTCGTGATTCCATCCCAGAAGGGCAAGCTGGAATACGAGGACCGAGTCCGAATCATTGAAAAAGCCAGGAATCTGGTAGCTGCATTGAAAAAGCTGGTAGGGATTGATTTTCGGGCGGGAATCGGGTCTGTGAGACCATGGGATTCCATGTTTGACTCCTACCAGGAGGCATTAAACGCCCTGCGGCATGGGAAGCGGTCCGTTACACATATTGATGATCTCATTGTAAAGGATAACAAAGAGAAGCAGCAGCAGGCGATGGAGAAGATGGTGCTGAAAGCGGTTTCCGGAGGAATGGAGCATGAGGTTTTACGGGAAGCTATGGTGTTTGCGGGATGGATTTTAAAAAACAGGGACTGTTCCTTTGAGGATGCGAAAATGCAGATGATGGAACTGTTTCTTCTGGTGAAGCACATGGTACGGACTCAGGCAAATGGAACCTCTCCTGGAAATGAAGCGATGAAGTCCGTGTTTGGAGCGGAAAACGAGGAGGAGCTGCGGCAGAAATTTGCGGCGGCTATGGTGGAACTGTCAAGGGCGGTGGTCATTCAAAACCAGGGTTCAGGAGGCGTGGTTTCCAAGGCCCAGGAATACATCCGCCAGAATTTCCGCAAGGATCTTTCACTGGAGGAGGTGGCTCAGTCGGCCGGCATCAGCCCTTACTATTTCAGCAAGCTGTTTAAAGAGGAGACGGGGATCAACTATATGGAATACCTTACCGGGATTCGGATTGAAACGGCAAAAAGACTTCTGTCTAATCCAACGCTTAGTATTAAGGAGGTGTGTCTGGACTCCGGTTATACAAATCCCAATTATTTCAGCCGAATATTTAAAAAATGGACGGGAATTACACCTACAGAGTTTCGGGACGGAATCCGTGAGGGAACTTAAAGAGCGTTCCAGGGGTCATAATACGGAAAACTACAGGGATTAGCACAAAATAAAAGCATAATAGTGCTATATATTTTCGGAAGCTTATGAAATAAGATGAAAATATGCACTATTTTGCAAGTTTGTGCTAATCTATTTTTGTGCAATTTGTGCTATAATTTCCATGCGAAAGCAAGAAACAGGAAAATAAGAAAGGGGGATGAGGTTCATGGACATGTTTTTGCAGGCTTGTGTGAATGGCCTTTTGATGGGAGGATTTTATTCCCTGATGGGAATGGGACAGAACATCATCTTTGGCGTTATGAAAATCGTCAATTTCTGCCATGGCGAGATGCTGATGGTAGGAATGTATCTGACGTTTATTCTCTACACGTTTTTCGGAATTGACCCTTATCTGGCAGTTCCCATTGTGGCAGTCGCCATGTTCTGTCTGGGAGCGCTGATTCAGCAGACCTTGATTACACCGTCTCTGGGAACCAAGAGTTTTACCAATCTGTTGTTTTTGACTGTAGGTCTTGGACTGCTTCTGTCCAATGGAGCCCTGGTTCTTTTCGGCTCTGATTACCGTTCTATTCGGACGGCATATTCTCAGACCTACATTCAGCTGGGACCGGTGACCATGGCTTTGCCCAGAATGATCAGCTTTGGCGTGCTGGTGGTGATTACCATTGCGCTGTTTACCTTCTTGAAGTACACCACAGTGGGAAAACAAATCCGCGCCGTTTCCCAGAATTCTGTGGGTGCTGAGGTGGTTGGAATTGATGTGAAGAAGATTTACATTCTGACCTATGGCCTGGGTGTGGCGCTGGCTGGAATCGCGGGCGGCCTGCTGACTCAGTTTTATACGATCTTTCCCACGGCTGGGGCAAGCTTTGGCTTTCGGGCGCTGATCGTTGTGGTTGTGGGAGGTCTTGGATCCATACCGGGAGCCTTTTTGGCCGGAATATTCCTGGGACTTCTGGAAACCATGAGCGCTCTGTTTATCAGTCCCTCCTACAGTGATTTGATTGTATTTATGACATTCATCATTATCCTGGTATTCCGCCAGACAATCATAGCGAGGAGGCGATAATATGGACAGCAAAAAAGCGGTACGGATTTATCATCGGAATCTTGCCATTCTGATCGGACTCATTTTAGCGGTATTTATTGTGATTCCTCTGTTTGTAGAGTCTCCTTATATTCTGAACATTTTTGTGCTGGTATTTTATATGTCCACTCTGTCCATGGCCTGGAACCTTCTGGGAGGAATGACGGGACAGAATTCCCTGGGGCATGCGGCCTACATGGGCCTTGGGGCCTATGCCTGCTGTCTTTTGGTTGTAAAGACCGGGGCGAATCCCTGGCTGGCCGCCATTTTCGGAATGGTGGTGGTAGGACTGGTTGCGGGTATTGTGTTTTATCCCTGCTTCATCCTGCGGGGGCCCTATTTTACCCTGGTTTCCATCGCTTTTGGCGAGTCTATCCGGCAGGTGATTATTAATTCTGAGTTTTTCGGCAGAGCCAGCGGCGTGGGCCTTCCTTTTGGAAGTGATTCCTGGCTGAACTTCCGCTTTGCCAGCAAGATTCCCTATTACTATGTGGGAATGATTATGATGATTGGAATTTATCTGCTGATGAAAAAGATTGACCGTTCCAAAATGGGCTTTGCTTTAAAGACCATTCGTGAGGATGAGGACGCGGCGGCGGCAATCGGTATCAATCCAACGAAATATAAAATCATGGCGGTTGTGATTTCTGCCATGGTAGCAGGTCTGGTTGGATTTTTCTATGCCAGCTATATTCGCTACATTGACCCGGAGCTGATGATCCAGGCCAAGTCCACGGAATCTGTGTTGCCTGCGGTTGTGGGAGGCGCTGCTTATGTGGAGGGTCCTATTGTGGGAGGTCTTTTGATGATTCCCCTGTCCGAGTACCTGAGGGCCAATTTCAGCGCGATTCTGCCGGGCATCAATATGCTGATGTACGCGGTGGTTCTGCTGGTGGTCATCCGGTTCCGTCCTACGGGTATTCTGGGATGGTATATGCGCAGCAGAGTAAAAAAGGCCATTGACGAAAAGATTCTCAGAAAGCCTTCGCTGGAAGTGCTGGAGGCGGCTGAGCTTGCGGATGTCCAAAAAAAGGGGGTGTAGGTCATGGCGGAAACTCCAATTATTGAAGTACAGAAGATTACAAAGCGTTTTAAGGGCCTGACGGCGGTAAAAGATGTGTCCTTTTCCGTGGAAGCAGGAGGAATTACCGGCATGATCGGGCCAAACGGCGCCGGAAAGTCCACAACCTTTAATATGATTTGCGGATATTATCCGCCTACGGAAGGCAGGATTTTCTATAAAGGCCAGGACATTACGGAGAAAAAAGCCTACGAGTATACCAATATGAAGATTGCCCGCACCTTTCAGATTATGAAGCCTTTAAAGAATCTGAGCGTGCTGGACAATGTGGTGGCCTCCTCCTATTTTGGCCATGCCGGGGCAAAGAGCCAGAGGGAAGCTAAGGAGCGGGCAATGGAGGTCCTTCATTTTACCGGACTTTATGAAAAGCGCCACGTTCTTTCTAAGGATATGGGAACCCCGGACCAGAAGCGTCTGGAAATGGCCAGGGCATTGGCAACAAAACCGGAGCTTTTATTTCTGGATGAAAATATGGCAGGCTTAAACCCGGCGGAAACGGAGGAAGCGATTCAGCTGATTCGGAAAATCAACGAATCCGGCGTGACCATTCTTCTCATCGAGCACATTATGAAGGCGGTGGTTAGCCTGTGCGAAAAGGTGATTGTGCTGCACCACGGAGAAAAAATCGCCGAGGGAACTCCGGAGCAGGTGATGAACGATCCCTATGTGATGGAAATCTATCTGGGAACAAAGAAGGAGGATACACATGCTTAAGGTCGAAGGATTGCGTGCAGGGTATGGCTCCGTAAATATCTTGTGGGATATTGATTTTACCATTAACAACGGCGAGATTGTGGCAATTCTGGGATCCAATGGAGCGGGAAAGACCACAATGGTTCGGGCGGTGACGGGGATGCTAAAGCCCAGCGCAGGCTCTGTGGTTTTCAATGGGGAGGAGCTGGCGAAAAAGAGCTCCCGGCTGATTCTCAACAGCGGTATTGTGCAGGTGCCTGAAGGCCGGCAGCTGTTTACGGAAATGACCGTTCTTGAAAACCTTCAGATGGGTGCGTTTAACAAAGAAACAAAGGCCAACTTCCAGAAAAACCTGAAGAAGGCATACGAATGGTTTCCCAAGCTGGAGGAGAGGGCAAAGCAGGCGGCCGGGACCTTATCCGGAGGAGAACAGCAGATGGTAGCTGTGGCCAGGGCATTAATCGGGGAGCCGAAGCTGCTGATTTTAGATGAGCCGTCCCTGGGGCTTGCTCCCAATATTGTGGATGATATTTTAAACGTAGCCGCAACGCTAGTGAAAAATGACGGTATTTCTGTTCTTCTGGTGGAGCAGGACATCACCAAGGCGCTGGCAGCGGCCAACCGGGGTTATGTAATTGAAAACGGCCACATTGTACTGGAGGGAACCAGCGAAGAGCTGGAGGCCAACGAACATGTAAAGAAGGCGTATCTTGGCATTTAAAAGCAACAGATGGCGGGCTGGAAAATATCCGCTTGTCTGAAGTGCTATAAGTTTAACAATTAAAGGAGGATTATTATGAAACTGAGAAAAATCGCATCTATGGTGTGCGCAGCTGCGGTAGCCATGTCCGCTCTGGCCGGTTGCTCTTCATCCGGATCCGGCGCAGGGGAATCTTCTGCGGCGACGGAAGCGGTGGAGGCCGCTGTTACGGAGGCGGCAGAGGAAGCGGATGCAGGAGAGGAAGGTGAGCAGCTGGACGGAGAGCCCATCAAAATCGGAACCATTTACGCCATGTCCGGCGGTTCCGCTGCAATCGGAACCAATATCCTGAGAGGCGTGGATTTCGCGGTGGCGGAGATTAACGCAGCAGGCGGCGTAAACGGACGTCCTCTGGAAGTAGTACGGGGCGACCATGCAGGCGATGCGGCTACCGGAAGGTCTGAGGCTGAGCGTCTGATTACCCAGGAAAATGTAGATGTGATGCTGGGCTGCCATATGTCCGTTGTAACGGAGGTTGTGGCCCAGGTATGCCAGCAGTACCAGGTTCCCATGATTACCGCTATTTCCACCCTGGACCGGCTGTCCAACGAAGAGCACAAGGATATGGATTACTTCTTCCGTCTTTGCCCGCTGAACTCCGTATATGTGGAGGATATGCTGCAGTATCTGAAGGATTCCGAGGAGCAGACCGGAGAGCCCATTAAGACCGTAGCGATTTTTACCGATCGGGCGGCCATTGGACAGGAATTGATTCGCTGCGTGGAACTGTTTAAGGATGAGTACGGCATCGAGCTGGTAGCCACAGTGGACTACACCAGCAATGCCACCGACTTAAGCGCCCAGGTTCTGGCCTTAAAGCAGGCAAATCCCGATGCGATTCTCTGTGACTCCTACATCGGAGATGCGACCCTGTTTATTCAGACCTTGAAGGAGCAGAACTATAGCCCGAAGATGATCGTGGCAAAGGCCAATGGATTTACGGATCCGTCCTTTATTACCAATCTGGGAGCAATTGCCAATGGAGTGGCTTCTGTGGTAGAATTTAATCCGGACCTGGTAAATGGTGTGGAAATCAATGAAGAGTTTAAGGCGGAGTACGGCGTTGACATGAACGGACATTCCGCAGAATCCTATACGGCGGTATGGCTGTTTAAGACTGCCATTGAGGAGGCTGGAAGCACGGAGGGAGAGGCGGTCAAGACCGCTCTGGAGAACCTGCACATTCAGGGCGAGTTCCCCGGCGGACGTAAGATTATCCTGCCTTATGATGAGATTAAGTTTGAGAACTATGAGCTGGCCGGAGAGCAGCATTACAGAGATAATACCTCCGCTTCTGTCGCAATCGCTCAGATTCAGGATGGAGAGTGGAAGACGGTATGGCCCTTTGAGTTTACGGATACCAAAATCCAATATCCGGCACCACTTCAGTAATGTATAAAGAAATCAGAAACAGCTGAAAAACCTGCAGCCTGCCGCTTAATGCGGCAGGCTGATTCCGGTGAAGCAGTTGGGGAAGGGGATAGGGATGAAAGGAAAACGGCTGACGTTGCTTGCTGCTTTTGGAGTGCTGATTTGTCTGGGTCTGGCCGGTTGTTTAGAAAGAAGCAGGGGAGATGACCGGCAGCAGTCAGTCCCCTTTGCTCAGTCATCGCAGCAGCAGTACGAAACAGAGCGGGAACAACTGCGGGGGGAGCCCATACGTATAGGTGTGATTTACGCGCTGAGCGGAAACAACGCAGCCATTGGAACCAATATCCTAAGGGGCATAGATTTTGCTGTGGAGGATATCAACACGGCAGGAGGGGTGAAGGGACGTCCCATTGAGATTGTCCGGGGAGATTCCCAGGGAGATCCGGATGCGGCCCGGCGTGTAGCAGAGCAGCTGATTACCCGGGAGAGGGTTCACGCTGTAATTGGGTGCCACCAGAGCACCCTGACAGAGGTGGTGTTTCAGGTGTGCGAACAGTATCATGTTCCTATGATTACGGCGATTTCCACGGTGGACAGCATTTCATCTCATAATTATCAATACGCTTTCCGCCTTTGCCCCATGAATTCCCTCTACGTGGAAAATATGTTTATGTATTTGAGGGACCAGGAAAAGAGAACGGGGCATAGGGTAAAGACCATTGCGGTTTTTGCCGATGACAGCATGATCGGCCAGGAGACGATTCGCTGTACAAGAATCTACGCCCCGCAGTATGGAATGGAGATTGTCAAGGAAATTCAGTATGGCCAGGGATCGGCGGATTTGACGGATAAAATCGTGCAGCTGAAAGAGGCGAAGGCGGATGCGGTGCTGGCGGAAAGCTATGTCTCAGATGCGATTCTGCTGATGAAAACCATGAGGGAACTGGATTACCAGCCGCCGATTCTGATTGCGAAAGCCAACGGGTTTGTGGATCCCAGTTTCATACCGGCTGCCGGGGACAGCGCCAACGGGCTGACATCCGTTGTGGAATGGAATCCGGATTTGATCAAAGGTCAGGAGATTAACCAGAGGTTCAGGGAGGTATTCGGCATTGATATGAACGGACATTCGGCGGAGGCCTACACGGCGGTCTGGACATTTAAAACAGCCTTCGAGCAGGCCGGAACAGATGAGGGAGAGGTGGTACGGGATGCCTTGGCCACCATCGACATACAGGGTTCTTTTCCCGGCGGGCCGGAGATTATCCTCCCCTATGACCGGATTAAGTTTGAAAATCATGAGCTGAATGGGGTCATGTACTACAACAATAATACCTATGCCTCCGTGGCAATCGCTCAGATTCAGGACGGGGAGTACAAAACCGTATGGCCTTTGGAGTACGCCAATCAGGAAATCATATATCCAGCTGCATACAGGTGAAGAATATCATGGTCTGTGATTGAGGAATATTATGCAATTCAGACCATGATTTTTTGATTTGTACACAAAAAACAGGAGAAAAATTATATTTTATCTGCACGATTAGAGCGATTTATGTTACAATATCTCTTAAATACGGAGAAATTCCGGGGAGAATGAGGAGAAAAACCATGTATTGTCCAAGATGTGGAAAAGAAATTCGTGATGGAGCAAGATTTTGCAGCGGATGCGGCGCTCCTCTGAAGCAGGAATCGATGTCAAAGCCATCGCCGGAGCTAAAACCAGGGCCAGAACCGGCGTCTAAATCACCGCAAAAGAATCAGCAGAAAAAGATAGAGAAAAAGGAGTCGGATTCCGATAATTGGATCAATGAGGTCAAAATTGAGTACAAGACTTCCGCTCTGACGTCTTCTGCCAGCCAGGTTCCGGCGAAGCAGCCCAAAGGCAAGTGGGGACTGATTGCGGTCGTAGCGGTATTTATCGCTCTCTTAGCGGCGGGCGGAGCGGTTGGAACGATACTTATGCTTCGTTCCCGGGAAAACCGGGAAACGGAAGGCGTCTCGCAGACGACAGAAACCGTCTCTTTGGAGGAAGAGAGCCAGACGGCAGAAGACGGGGAAGATCAGGCCCAGAGCGAGGCGGAGACTCAGGAGGACGAGGCAGGTCAGGAGCATGCGGAGGAATGGACAATGCTGGAAAATGAAATCCCTCCAAATTCCGCATCCGATGATGGGAATCTTTTTGGAAATACCTTGTGCTATGCCAGAATGGTCTCCGATGGAGACAACTTATATTGGCGCAATCCGTTGGATAATGAAGCCATTTATTCCCTGGCAGATCCGCTTGGACAGGGAGGCGCGATTGAGAAGGTATCTGCCCTGGACGGGATTTATATGAAGGATATGCATTTCCTGGATGGCTGCTTTTATTACTGCAAGACCGGAAAGGGAGATGTAAGCGGCTTGGAGCCGGATATGAATCTGTACCGGGTAAAAGCGGATGGAACGGGGCTGACAAAGCTGACGGATATTTCTTATACAGGAACAGACGGCTGGCTCAGCTTTGATGGAATCGCGGACGGCAAATGTTATTTTTCCTATTATGCCGGGGATCAGCTGGGATACCGAATTGCCAGAGTGGGAATCGATGGAAGCGGATTCGAGGAGCTCTACATGATTCCGGCAACAGAGTGCGACGGGGTTCCCAATCTGAATCTGGTCGAGGGAAATGTCTATTACTGGAAGGCGAACGGACTGAATTGTCTGAATCCGGAAAGCGGAGCCAATGCCCTGGCCGTAGGAGGATTTAAGTGCGGGGACTACTGGATTTACAGCGGACGGATCTACTATAGCGCTGGTCCCGCTGAAGGGGAGAGCACTATGAAGATTAAGTCTATGAAATTGGACGGAACGGATATAAAAGAAATTTTTTCTGCTTCCTCAGATGAAAGCTGGATGAAACTGATTCAGGCAAATGTTTACCGGGATCGTCTCTACTTTATCGGCCGGTCCGACAGCGAGGACAGTCAGATTACAGGTCATCTTTATTCCTGCGCCCTGGACGGCTCGGATCTCCAGGTGATTTCGGAACAGGCGACCTGGTTCAATATTGTGGACAGTGTTCTTTATTACCGGTTCGACAATTATGCGGATTTGGAGTCCGGCCGTAAGGAGCCCATTTACCGGATCTACATAGGCGATTTGGAAACTCAGGAAAGCGGGGAGACCCAGCCTGAGGCGCTCTTTGATCCTTCCGATTACAATCAGGGCTGGGTTCAGCAGGGAGAAACCTGGTACTTTTACGAGGAAGGCGCAATGGCAAAAAATACCTGGAAGGAAATTCAGGGCAGCAGTTACTATTTCGGCTCCGATGGGGCGATGTATGTTAATACTACAACGCCGGACGGATATACCGTAGGTCCGGATGGAGCATGGCAGCAATAACAGGCTGAAACAGGCAAAAGAAAAATAAACCGAAAAGGAGGGAAAAGCCATGATATGGGCAAAAGAGGAAACCATGTCCCGGGCGGAGATTGAAGCCATACAGCTGAAGCGGCTGAAGGAGACGGTCCGCCGGGTCTACGAAAAGGTAGAGCCTTACCGCAGGAAGATGGAGGAGGCGGGAATAAAGCCGGAAGATATCCGGACCCTGAAGGATCTGGAGAAGCTTCCCTTTACCACCAAGCAGGATATGAGGGATAATTACCCTTACGGCCTGTTTGCCGTTCCCTTAAAGAAGCTGCGGAGGATTCACGCTTCCAGCGGAACCACGGGAAAGCCTACGGTTGTGGGTTATACGGAGCAGGACCTGGAGGTCTGGAAGGAATGCGTAGCCAGGCTGGCGGCGGCTGCCGGCGGGACAGAGGACGACATTGCTCAAATCTGCTTTGGCTATGGGATGTTTACCGGGGCCCTGGGACTCCACTGCGGCCTGGAAAAGCTGGGGGCGGCCATCATTCCCTCCTCCACCGGAAATACACAGAAGCAGCTGATGTATATGAAGGATTTCGGCGCTACCCTGCTGGTGGCTACGCCCTCCTACGCCATGCGCATCGCGGAGGTGGCAAAGGAAATCGGAATCGACCCAAAGAAGGATTTGAAGGTTAAAACCCTGGTGCTGGGCAGCGAACTGATGACCGAGGCCATGAGAAAGGAGCTGCACAAGGTCTGGGGGGAGGATGCGAAGATTACCCAGAACTACGGCATGAGCGAGCTGATGGGACCCGGCGTATCCGGGGAATGTCAGGAGCTGAACGGCATGCACATCAACGAGGACCATTTTATCGCCGAGGTCATTGACCCCAAGACGGGACAGGTCCTGCCGGCGGGAGAGAAGGGGGAGCTGGTGGTGACCTGCTTAAGCAAGGAGGCCCTGCCCCTGATTCGCTACCGCACCAGGGATATTACCCGGCTGATGTACGAGCCCTGCCCCTGCGGCCGCACCACCGCCAGGATGGAGAATTTGTCCGGCCGTACCGACGACATGCTAAAGATTCGGGGCGTCAACGTATTCCCCAGCCAAATCGAGGAGGTGCTCATCAACACCGAGGGCATTGGCCCCAATTACGAGATTCTGGTGGAACGGCAGCATCATTCGGATTTGCTGACCATCCGGGTAGAGGTGGAAGCGGAGAGCATGATGGACTCCTACGGAGCCCTGGAGGCCCTGGAGCGGAGATTGAAGGAACGGCTGAGGATGATGCTGGGCCTGGACTGCCGGGTACAGCTGGTATCTCCCAATACGTTAAAACGGTTCGAGGGAAAGGCCAAGAGAGTGACAGATTTGCGAAAGGAAGGAAAAGAAGGTGTCTGAGAAAAAGATTTTATTGGGAAATGAGGCAATCGCCAGGGGAGCCTACGAGGCGGGGGTAAAGGTTTCCGCCGCCTATCCGGGAACTCCCAGCACGGAGGTCAGCGAGGCCCTGGCAAAGTATGGGGAGGTTTACGCGGAGTGGTCCCCCAATGAGAAGGTGGCCACGGAGGTAGCCCTGGGCGCGTCCATTGCCGGAGTACGCTCCATGTGCGCCATGAAGCATGTGGGACTGAACGTGGCGGCGGATCCCCTCTACACGGCGGCTTATACGGGAGTGAAGGGCGGTATGGTGCTGGTGGTGGCGGACGACCCCGGCATGTACAGCTCCCAGAACGAGCAAGATACCCGGATGGTGGCCCGGGCGGCCATGGTCCCGGTGGTAGAGCCGTCGGACAGCAGCGAGGCCAAGGAGTTTATGAAATACGCTTATGAGCTCAGCGAAACTTACGATACGCCGGTAATTCTGCGGTCCACCACCCGCCTGTCTCACTCCCAGGGGCTTGTGGAGCTGGGAGAGCGGAAGGTGCCGGAGGATATCCCCTATGAGCGGAATATCGGCAAATTTGTCATGATGCCCGGCAACGCCATCAAGCGCCATCTGGCGGTGGAGGCCAGGATGAAGAAGATGGCAGAGGACGCCAACACCATGGCCATCAACCGGGCGGAATACCGGGATTTGTCCGTGGGATTCATCACCTGCGGAATCGCCTACCAGTACATCCGGGAGGCTATGCCGGAGGCTTCCATCTTAAAGCTGGGTCTGGTTAATCCTCTTCCCAGAAAGCTGATTGAGGAGTTTGCGGCCAAGGTGGACCGCCTGTACATATTTGAGGAACTGGAGCCGGTGATTGAGGAGCAGGCGAAAGCTTGGGGAATCGCAAAGGCTGTGGGAAAAGAGATTTTCACCATTCAGGGCGAGTACAGCGCCAATCTGCTGCGGGAGCGGGTTCTGGGCCAGGAGCTTTCCTTTAAGACGGAGGAGGTACCGGCAAGACCGCCGATCCTCTGTCCCGGATGTCCCCACAGAAGCGTATTCGCCGTACTGAACCGGCTGAAAATCCGGGCAGCCGGAGACATCGGCTGCTATACTCTGGGAGCCGTAGCGCCGTTGAGCGTGATTGATACCACCATCTGTATGGGGGCCAGCATCAGCACCCTCCACGGTATGGAGAAAGCCAAAGGCACCGATTACGTGAAGGACTGGGTGGCGGTCATCGGAGATTCCACCTTCATGCATACGGGAATCAATTCCCTGATGAATATGGTCTACAATCAGTCTAAGGCCACGGTCATCATCCTGGATAATTCCACCACCGGAATGACCGGACACCAGGACCACGCGGCTACGGGAAAGACCCTGAAAGGGGAAATCGTCCCGGCCATCAACATTGCCGGGCTGTGCCGCTCATTGGGTATTGAAAGGGTATGCGAAGTCAACGCCTTTGACCAGAAGGAGCTGGAGAAGGTAATCCGGGAAGAGGTAAAGGCGGACGCGCTGTCTGTCATCATCACCCAGGCGCCCTGCGCTCTTCTGAAAGGGCTGAAGTTCCCCAATAAGTGCAGGCCGGATACGGAAAAATGCAAAAAGTGCGGCGCATGCTTAAGACCCGGCTGCCCGGCCTTAACCCGCAGGGAAGACGGAACCATCGCCATTGACGAGACCATGTGCAACGGCTGCGGCCTGTGCATGCAGCTGTGCAAATTTGACGCGATTAAACTGGTAAAGGCAGGTGAATAAGATGGAATCCAAGAATATCATGATTGTGGGCGTAGGCGGACAGGGAACCTTACTGACCAGCCGGATTCTGGGAAAGCTGGCTACCCAGGCGGGATATGACGTAAAGCTGTCGGAAGTACACGGCATGGCCCAGAGAGGGGGAAGCGTGGTTACCTTTGTACGCTACGGGGAGCAGGTGGCCGAGCCCATTGTGGAGGAAGGCCAGGCGGACGTACTGATTGCCTTTGAGCGGCTGGAAGCGCTGCGCTATCTGCATTTTCTGAAAAAGGACGGGGTAGTGGTGGTCAACGACTGGCGCATCGACCCCATTACGGTGGTGACCGGGGCCGCTTCCTATCCGGAGGGCATCATTGAGAAGCTGCAGAAGGAGAGAAAGACCATTGTGGTGGAGGCCATGGCAGAGGCCAAGAAGCTGGGGACCTCCAAGGTATTTAACGTAGTTGTGCTGGGCGCCGCCGCCCGTCATATGACTTTTTCAAAGGAGCAGTGGATTCAGATTATCGAGTCTACCGTTCCGCCGAAAACGGTGGAAATCAATCTTCAGGCTTTTGAGGCGGGATACAGCCTTTCCGTATAACAGAACGTAACAGTTCAGGACGGCGGGAAAACGATGAGCTGTTCTGAACAGTTACAACATGAGCAGAAAAAATAACAGGGGGTGGCAAATGCCATGATTTGGAATGAAACAAAAGAATGTATGAGCCGGGATGAGATGGAAAACCTCCAGAGCGCCCGTCTGGTCAAGCTGGTGGACCGGGTTTACCACAATGTGGAATATTATCGGAAAAAGATGCAGGCCTTAGGTCTGGAACCGGGAGATATCAAGGGAATTGAGGATTTGGATAAGCTTCCGTTTACCACCAAGGACGATTTGCGGGAGACCTATCCCTTCGGCATGTTCGCGGTTCCCAATTCCCAGATTACCCGAATCCATGCTTCCAGCGGAACGACAGGAAAGGCCACGGTGGTGGGCTACACACGCCGGGATATCGATATCTGGAGCGAGTGTGTGGCCAGGTGCATTACCATGGCAGGTCTTGGAAAGGAGGACATCATCCAGGTGGCCTACGGCTACGGCCTGTTTACGGGAGGTCTTGGAGCCCACTACGGGGCGGAGAAACTGGGGGCTACCGTAGTTCCCATGTCCACCGGAAATACCAAGAAGCTGATTACCATGATGATTGACTTTGGGGTTACAGGCATCATGTGTACCCCGTCCTACCTTCTGCATATTGGGGAGACCATTCGGGAGATGGGAGTGCGGGACAAGATTCGCCTGAAGGCTTCTTTAAATGGGGCGGAGCCCTGGACGGAGGGGATGAGAAGCCAGATTGAGCAGTATCTTGGAATCCAGGCCCACGATATCTACGGACTCAGCGAGATCATGGGACCTGGCGTGGCCACGGACTGCAGTTATCACTGCGGCCTCCATATTCATGAGGACCATTTCCTTCCTGAGATTGTGGACCAGAAGACCTTAAAGCCCTTGCGGGACGGAATGACCGGAGAGCTGGTTATATCTACTCTGACTAAGGAGGGCCTGCCCTTAATCCGCTACCGCACCAAGGATCTGACCAGCATCGACCACAGCCCCTGCGCCTGCGGCCGTACCACAGCCCGTATCGCCAGATTCACCGGAAGAACCGACGATATGCTGATCATCCGGGGCGTTAACGTATTCCCAAGCCAGATTGAGGCGGCGCTTCTGGAAATGGGCGGCACCACTCCCCATTACCTGCTGATTGTGGACCGGGTGAACAATATGGACACCCTGGAGGTCCAGGTAGAGGTGGAGGAGCGGTTCTTCTCCGATGAAATCCGGGAGCTGGAGAATCTGACGGCCCAGATTGCACATGTAATCCAGCAGGCCATCGGTCTGTCGGTTAAGGTAAAGCTGGTGGAGCCCAAGGGAATCGAGCGGAGCATGGGCAAGACCCAGCATGTTATTGACAAGAGAAAATTATCTTAAAGGAAAAGGGGGTCAAGAAAATGTTTGTAAAGCAGCTGTCTGTCTTTATTGAGAACCGGGAGGGAAGACTGGAGCAGGTGACGGACGTCATCCGCCAGGAGAACATCAACATCCTCTCTTTAAGCATGGCAGATACCACGGAGTACGGAATGCTCCGGATGGTCGTGTCCGACCCGGACCGCGCCAAGGACGCTTTGAGGGAGAAGGGATTTTCCGCCATGCTGACGGATGTGCTGGCGGTGAAGCTGGAGGACAAGGTGGGTTCTCTGCACAAGATGACCCACATTCTCTGCAGCCAGGGGCTGAATATTGAATACATGTACGCCCTGGCCTCCGCCGACCGCCGCGCCATGATTGTGAAGGCCTCCGACGGGGAATCTGCCGGGAAGGCTGTGCTGGAGGGCGGTATGGAGCTGTATAGCAATGAGGAGATGTGCAGGTAGGCAGTGGAAAATTGGCTGAAGGCACTGATGAGTGGAACTGTCGGTTAATACTGATTTTTAACGTCTAAGCTGCGGGGAAGAGACGATTCAGGAGAATTTGGATTTCTTTTTTAAGGACCGGATTCTCTGCCGGAACGTCTCTTCCCTTTTATAATCTGTATTTTAGAGAGAGATTACTTATAATTAAGGGATTATGATTTACATTTGAGTCAATAAATGCTTAAACAGCAAAAAAATATATGTTCCCGGGAAAATGTGGTATGATGTAAAATATGGGGGCGGAAGAGAACAGTTGATAACTGCTTATCCGATATTTCCAAGTGAGAGTGAGGTGTTGTGATGACCATAGAAGAAATCCTTGCCGGGGAATCTAAGAATGTGGAGTTTAAGGAAAATCTGCCGGAGAAAAGTATCAAATATATGAAGTCTGTGGTTGCCTTTGCGAATGGAACCGGAGGAAAAATCATTTTCGGAATTGCTGATAAAACCAGAGAAGTGATTGGCTTTGATAAGGAAGATGTGTTCAAAAAATGGATGCCATTGCCAACGCAGTGTCAGATAGCTGTGAACCGGCAATCATTCCGGATATTACGCTGCAGACGGTTGACGGAAAGACGATTATTGTAGTAGAGATTTCCGGGGGCAGACAGCGGCCATATTATGTCAAAGCTCTCGGCAAAGATGGCGGCGTATATGTCCGTGTCGCCGGAACTACCCGCCTTGCTGATGAGTACATGATAAAAGAGTTGATGTTCGAGGGGAGCAACCGCTACTTCGACCAGACTCTGTGTCCCGGACTGAATGTCACGGATGAAGATATTGACGCTCTTTGCAAATCCATGAAGGAGCAGGCAATCAAGAACGCTCACAATGAGGAGCAGAAAGCATCGGTCAAAGAGGTTGGCAGACAGCAGCTCCGCTCCTGGGGTGTGCTGATTGAGCGTGATGGAAAAGATTATCCGTCCAATGCCTATGCCATTTTAACCGGGTGCGGAGGACTTCATGTTGCAACGCAATGCGGTGTGTTCAAGGGAACGACCAAAGAGGTTTTTGTCGACCGTCGGGAGTATACCGGTCCAATCTGGGAGCAAATAGAGGAAGCATTTCAGTTTGTCCTGCGAAATATTCATCTGGGTGCTGCCATTGTGGGGCTTTATCGCCAGGATGTTTATGAAATTCCGCCGGATGCTATTCGTGAACTGATTATCAATGCAGCGGTACACCGCAGTTATCTGGACCACGGCAATATACAGGTTGCGATATATGACAACCGATTAGAAATCACTTCCCCAGGAAAATTGCCAATGGGGCAAACGTTAGAGCGTATGAAAGAAGGATATTCTCAGATTCGCAACGAAGCTCTTGCGTATGCATTTTCTTATATGAATTTAATTGAGCATTGGGGAAGCGGCATTCCCAGAATCATCGGTAAGGTAAAAGCCGCTGGTTTGCAGGAACCGGAGTTCATTGGCGGTGAAGTTGATTTGCGTATTAATATCTACCGGGGGCAGATTGACGGAAATAGTGCCAATAACGCCACGGATGGCGTTAAAAATGGCATTAATGGCGTTAAAGATGGCGCTGATTTGGCGTTAAATAAAGAAGATAATATCGTTCAGAAGCTTTTGAATGTGATTACAGAGAATCCGACTGCGCCCCAGGCATGGTATGCAGAGAAACTTGGCGTATCAAAACGAACCGTCTCTCGTATGTTTAGTTCTTTACAGAAACAGGGAATCCTGGTTCAGAGTGGAACCAGGCGAAAATCAAACTGGACGATTATAAAAAAGCAATAAGGGGGTGACTCATGCAAATCACCCCTGCCCTTGATTAAGATTATCTATTTGCCGACAGTCCCTCCTTGCGCACCAAGACAGGACATCCCCTCCTAAGCCTTCACAAACCCGCTGGTTGTAACCTGGGCGACCACATTGCCCAGGTCATCGGTCACGTCCGTAATATAGAAGCAGGTGCTGCGCCCCTCTTTGACCATGCGCGCCTGAGCAATCAGCTTTTTTCCCTTGGCTGCGGCCAGATAAGTAATCTGGGAGGTGAGGGAGACATGAAGGGGCTGGTTCCAGTTGGCGGCGACTGCGAAGGTAAAATCCGCCAGAGTAAAAATAGCGCCGCCCATCACAGCGCCGGCGGCATTGAGGTGGAAGGGGGTAATAGACATAGAACAGCGGGCATAGCCCTCCCGTACTTCTTCGATGACAGCCCCGCTTTCCGTGGCAAAGCGGTCATGGGCAAACCGTTTACGAACTTCTTCCAGAGTGGGGTAATCCATATACGTTTCCTCCTTGATGAATTTGATGCACCAGACTTCTGGGAAAGGGACTGGTACAATTTAATATTATCATAGCATAAAACAGATGATTTTTTTACAGAAAAATGTATTGACATTTTTTTAACAATAATATATAATGCAGACAGTGAGATTGATAATTAATTAACAATCAACTCAATAGATCAAAACACAAACACAAGGAAAATGGAGGAAAAGGAAATGGCAAAGAAAACCCAGCAGATCGTTCCTGAAGTCATTGACAGCGTAGACGGACTGATTGCGAAGATGAACGCCATGAGAGAGGCTCAGAAGATTTTCGCTACCTATACCCAGGAGCAGGTAGACAAAATTTTCTATGCGGCGGCAAGCGCAGCAAACAAGATGCGGATCCCTCTGGCAAAGATGGCCGTTGAGGAAACCGGCATGGGCGTAGTTGAGGACAAGGTAATCAAGAACAACTACGCAGCAGAGTATATTTACAATGCCTACAAGAATACCAAGACCGTAGGCGTTATCGAGGAAGACAAGGAGTATGGAATCAAGAAGGTGGCGGAGCCCATCGGCCTGATTGCGGCGGTTATTCCTACGACTAACCCCACATCCACCGCGATTTTTAAGACTCTGATCTGCCTGAAGACCAGAAACGCCATCATCATTTCTCCCCACCCCAGAGCGAAGAAGTGTACCATTGCGGCTGCCAAGGTAGTTCTGGACGCAGCGGTGAAGGCAGGCGCTCCTGAGGGAATCATCGGATGGATCGATGTGCCTTCTCTGGACCTGACCAACGAGGTAATGAGAGATGCAGATCTGATTCTGGCAACCGGCGGCCCCGGCATGGTAAAGGCCGCATATTCTTCCGGAAAGCCCGCTCTTGGCGTAGGAGCCGGAAATACTCCGGTAATCATCGATGATACGGCCGATGTAAAGCTGGCGGTAAACTCCATCATCCACTCCAAGACCTTTGACAACGGCATGATCTGCGCTTCTGAGCAGTCCGTTACGGTTCTGGAGTCCATCTACAATGACGTTAAGAAAGAATTCGAATACAGAGGCTGCTACTTCTTAAAGCCCGGCGAGATTGACAAGGTCCGTAAGACCATTCTGGTCAACGGTTCCGTAAACGCCAAGATTGTAGGACAGCCTGCGGCCAAGATCGCGGAGCTGGCCGGCGTGACGGTTCCTGCTGATACCAAGATCCTCATCGGAGAGGTAGAGTCTGTGGACATCAGTGAGGAGTTCGCTCATGAGAAGCTTTCTCCCGTACTGGCGATGTACAAAGCCAAGACCTTTGACGAGGCTCTGGATAAGGCGGAGCGTCTGGTAGCGGACGGCGGATACGGCCACACCTCCTCCTTATTTATCAATGTAAATGAGACTGAAAAGATCATGAAGCACGCAGAGCGCATGAAGACCTGCCGTATTCTGATCAATACTCCTTCTTCTCACGGCGGTATCGGCGACCTGTACAACTTTAAGCTGGCTCCTTCTCTGACCTTGGGCTGCGGCTCCTGGGGCGGAAACTCCGTATCAGAGAACGTTGGCGTGAAGCACCTGCTGAATATCAAGACCGTTGCGGAGAGGAGAGAGAATATGCTGTGGTTCCGTGCGCCTGAGAAGGTATACTTTAAGAAGGGCTGCCTGCCGGTTGCGCTCAGAGAGTTAAAGGAAGTTATGGGCAAGAAGAGAGCCTTTATCGTAACCGACTCCTTCCTGTACAAGAACGGATATACCCATGTTATTACCGACCGTCTCAACGAGATGGGTATCACCTATACCGTATTCTCCGATGTACAGCCCGATCCCACCCTGGCAAATGCTCAGGCCGGAGCAAAGCTGATGAGAGAGTTTGAGCC
>ERZ1643247.1392-NODE-1392-length-22429-cov-12.075489_pt1 | contig 22429 bp, 20 predicted proteins | sample MGYA00579264_ERZ1643247 | MGnify/ENA primary metagenome ERZ1643247 (study PRJEB29033, sample SAMEA4952262) | chicken gut metagenome | biome: Broiler Chicken; feature: Gastrointestinal Tract; material: Caecum | place: Ireland | collected 2018 | study: Broiler... | reverse complement strand
ATGCGGGTGAGGTAGGTGGTGAAGGACTCCCCCGTCTCCTCCTTGAACACCCGGCTGAAATAGGAGGGGGACAGGTAGACCCGCTGGGCCATCTGTTCCATGGTGATCTTTTCGCTGTAGTGGGTGTTGAGATACTGCACGGTCTGGTGGATCACATTGGCGTGCCGCGCCCCCGCCCAGTCGAACACGCTGTCCATCAGGGAGCCCATGGTCCTGGTGAACCAGAGGCACAGGGCGTCGAAGTCCTGGATGCGGTTCATGGCAAGCAGATATTGGTGATTGGCGGTCAGGATAGACTCGGAGTTGGCGCCGGCGTCTATGGCCGCCCGGCTGATGAGAACCAGCAGCTCGTAAATCTGGGTCTTGATGCGGGAGAGATCCCCGCCGGAGGAGAAGAACAGGTAGCCCAGCAGCTCGTTGAGCTGCCGCTGGGCCTCCTCCTTATTCATCTGGCGTACCGCCCGCAGCATGGCCCGCTCCGCCTCCAGCGGATAGGGCGGGGCCGCGCTGTCGGTCTTGACCTGCTGGATATAGGATGTGATCTGTCCCTGGATTTCGGCGGAGCCCTGGCTCTCCAGCATCCGGTTGGCGGCGGAGACGTTGTTGAGGAAGCCCACCGCCATGAAGAGCAGGTCGGACATGCCGGTCACCTTTTCCGCCGGGACGTAGGGGATGTTGTCCAGCAGGGCCGTCACGTTCTGGAGCGGCTGGCCGCACAGGCCCATCTGCCCCTCCAGATCGCAGGCGATGTAGTCCTGCCTGTCCACCATGAGGAAGGGCCCCACCGTCAGCTTGGCGGTGGCCTCCTCATTCTCCAGGATAGGGGATACAAAGCAGGTCAGACCCATGGGGCAGAAATAGATGTACTTGCCGCCGAAGCGGGTGGACTCGGTCATGCTGTAGAGCTGGGACTGCACACACTCCTCCGGCCGCCGCCCGGCGGCGTGGCACAGCTGGCAGGAGGCGCAGCCATATCCCTGCTCGTAGTAGGCCCTGCCCTGGGCGTCGGTCACCAGGCAGCCCACGCCAAAGGCGGCGGAGAACGCCTGGGCGCACTCCTGGGCCAGCTTGAGGTTGAAGGTCTTTCCGGGCGACATGCGGCGTCAGCTCCTCTCCTGCAAGTTAAAAATAGTAAATCTATGCCTTTAATAAGAATATACAAAAATTTTTTGGTAGTCAAGTATACTGTGACATAAAATTACCAAATTTTCTTGAAAAATTACAAGTCAGTCTGTCCCCAAGCAGGTATAGTAAAGATTAAGAAACCCCGGAAAATCGGGGGAATTTACAGAAATCTTTCATTATATCCGGGAGGAAAGCATCATGAGCATTTTGACTGACATTTCCGAAAACCTGCAGCGCGGCAAGGCAAAGGTGGTCAAGGAGCTGGTTCAGCAGGCCATTGACGAGGGGATCCCCGCCCAGCAGATTCTGGACGAGGGCCTGCTCAGCGGCATGAGCGTGGTGGGTGAGAAGTTCAAGAACAACGAGGTGTTCGTGCCCGAGGTGCTGGTGGCCGCCCGCGCGATGAACATGGGCGCCGCGCTGCTCAAGCCCCTGCTGGCGGAGAACGGCATGAAGGCCAGCGGCCGGGTGTGCATCGGCACGGTCAAGGGCGATCTCCACGACATCGGCAAGAACCTGGTGAAGATGATGATGGAGGGCAAGGGCATCGAGGTGATCGACCTGGGCACCGACGTGGCCCCCGAGACCTTCATCAAGACCGCCGTGGAGCAGGACTGCCAGATCATCGCCTGCTCCGCCCTGCTGACCACCACCATGGGCGTCATGGGCGAGGTGGTCAAGGCTGCGGAGGCCGCCAATATCCGGGATCATGTGAAGATCATGGTGGGCGGCGCCCCCGTCACCGAGACCTTCTGCGAGCAGATCGGCGCCGACTGCTACACCGCCGACGCGGCCAGCGCCGCCGACGCCGCTGTGGAGCTGTGCAAATAACCGGGGGTGGCCGAGATGGATATGAAAGCATGGCTGCATGAACAGCTGACCGCCGACAAGCGCCGCGCCCTGCCCATCCTGTCCTTCCCCTCCATCCAGCTGCTGGGTATCACCGTGCGGGAGCTCATCTCCGACAGCGAGCTCCAGGCCCGGGGCATGTACGAGGTAGCCAAGCGCTGCCCCGCCGCCGCCGCGGTGTCCATGATGGATCTGTCGGTGGAGGCCGAGTGCTTCGGCTCCCAGATCCGGGTAAGCGACGACGAGGTGCCCACCGTGGTGGGCTCCGTGGTCAACTCCATGGAGGACGCCCAGGCCCTGAAGGTGCCCCAGGTGGGCGCCGGGCGCACCGGGGTGTATGTGGAGGCCATCTCCAAGGCGCTGAAACTCATCACCGACCGGCCCGTCTTTGCCGGGGTCATCGGCCCCTACTCCCTGGCCGGCCGGCTGATGGACATGACCCAGATCATGATGAACTGCTATGACGAGCCGGAGATGGTTCACACCACGCTGGAGAAGGCCACCGACTTCATCCTCGCCTACATCCAGGCCTACAAGGACGCGGGTGCCCACGGCGTGGTCATCGCCGAGCCCGCCGCCGGCCTGCTCTCTCCCGACCTGTGCGAGGAGTTCTCCTCCCCCTATGTCAAGAAGATCGTGGACGCCGTGCAGGACGACCAGTTCCTGGTCATCTACCACAACTGCGGCAACGCCGCCGCCCGCATGGTGCCCCAGCTCCTGGAGATCGGCGCCTCCGGCTACCACTTCGGCAACGCGGTGAGCATGGAGGAGGTTCTGGAGCAGATGCCCGGCGACGTGCTCACCATGGGCAATCTGGATCCGGTGTCCGTCTTCCGCAGCGGCACGCCCGGGCAGGTCCGGACGGACACGCTGGAGCTTCTGAAACGCTGCACCCCCCACAAGAATTTCCTGATCTCCTCCGGATGCGACATCCCGCCCGCCTCCTCCTGGGAGAACATCGACGCATTTTTCGCGGCGGTGGAGGAATTCTATCAATGACACCCCGGCCGGGAGGCGGAACCACCGCTTCCCGGCCTTTATACAAGGAGAATGGACATGACTGCATGGAACCAGCTGGTGGAGGAGGCGGAGACCATGGGGGCCTTCAAGGCCGGGGTGATCCCGGTCTCCGCCGTGTCCTTCGACCGCAGTTTTCGGGATATCTGCAAGACCAACGCCTGCGGCAAGTACGGCCGCTGCTGGATGTGCCCCCCCGACATCGGGGACATCGACGAGCTGATGGAGCGGGCCCGTTCCTACGACTGGCTGCTGGTCTATCAGACGGTGAGCCCGCTGGAGGACAGCTTTGACTTCGAGGGCATGATGGAGGCCGCCCACCGCCACAGCCTGCTCTCCCGCCGGATGGAGCAGCTGTGCGCCGACCGGATTCCCGGCCAGCGGCTCCACCTGGGAGCCGGCGGATGCCATGTGTGCGCCGCCTGCGCCAAGGTGGATAACGAGCCCTGCCGCCATCCGGATCTGGCGATGGCCTCCCTGGAGGGCTACGGGGTCAACGTGTCGGAGCTGGCCGCCGCCAGCGGCATGAAATACATCAACGGGCAGAACACGGTCACCTACTTCGGTGCTGTCTTTTTCAAGGAGGGATAGCCCATGGCGTGTCTGACAATCTGGGCGGACGGCCGGGCCCTGCCCGTGGAGGTGGAGGCGGGGGAACTGCTGTCCGACGCCCTGCTGCGCAGCGGCCACCGGCCGGACATGCCCTGCGGCGGCAGGGGCCGGTGCCGCAAGTGCCGGGTGCAGGCCTCCGGAGCCCTCTCCCCCCTGAGCGCCGCGGAGCTGGACGCCCTCTCTCCCGCCGAGCGGGAGGCGGGGCTCCGGCTGGCCTGCTGCACCCGCATCCTGGGGGACGCCCAGGTGACGGCCGCCGGCGACGGGGCGGTCACCCAGATCTGCACCCAGGGGGAGGGCCGGACGGTGGAGCATCCGGATCCCATGTTTGCCGCCCTGGGCGCCGCCGTGGACATCGGCACCACCACTTTGGCCGCCCAGCTCTACGACCGGGACGGCCTTCTGGCCACGGCCGCGGCCCCCAACCCCCAGCGGTCTTTCGGCGCCGACGTGATCAGCCGGATCGGCCGCTCCATGGAGGGGGACGGCCCCGCCCTGGCCAACTGCGTGCGCCAGGCCATCGCCGGCCTGCTCCGGACGCTGTGCGGCCAGGCCGGGCGGAGAAGCGAGGAGATTGACGCCCTGGTCCTCACGGGCAACACCGCCATGCTCCACCTGCTCTGCGGCCTGGACGTCTCCCCCCTGGCGGCCGCCCCCTTTCAGGCCGAGGAGCGCTTCGGCAGGTACCTGCCCGCCGCGGAGCTGGATCTCCCCTGCGCGCCGGGGGCCCTGGCCTATCTGCCCCGGTGCATGTCCGCCTTTGTGGGGGCGGACATCACCACCGCGCTGCTGGCCAGCGGCATCTGCACCGGCCGGGAGACTCGGATGCTGACTGACATCGGCACCAACGGGGAGATCGCCCTGTGGCACCAGGGCAGGCTGAGCTGCTGCTCCACCGCGGCGGGGCCGGCCTTTGAGGGGGCCAATCTGTCCCAGGGCATGCAGGGCGCCCCCGGCGCCATCGACCACGCCTGGGTGGCGGACGGTGCCCTGGAGGTGCATACCATCGGGGAGGCAGAGCCGGCGGGCATCTGCGGAAGCGGGGTGGCCGACGTGCTGGCGGGCCTGCTGGAGCTGGGCAGGCTGGACGAGACCGGGCTGCTGAACGACGGCGACGACGCGTGGCCCCTGGCCCCCGGCGTGGCCATCACCCAGGGGGACATCCGGCAGGTGCAGCTGGCCAAGAGCGCCGTGCGGGCGGGCATCGAGACCCTGCGGGCCCGGGCCGGCCTGACCCCGGACGCCCTGGCGGAGCTGGCCATTGCCGGCGGCTTCGGCAGCTATCTGTCCCTGGACAGCGCGGCGGCCATCGGGCTCATTCCCCCGGAGCTGAAGCCCCGCTGCCGGGTGCTGGGCAACGCGGCCCTGGCCGGCGCGGCCATGCTGCTGCGCAGCCGCCCCCTGGTGGACGAGAGCGCCGCCCTGGCCGACGCCGCCGTCACGGCGGAGCTGGCCACCGACCCCGTCTTCATGGAGCAATATGTGGAGCAGATGATGTTCTGACACGGGACAAAAAACCCGCGTCCGCTGTTGGGACGCGGGTTTTTGTGTATGGGCTCAGAGCTCGGCCAGGGTGGGCATGGCGGGAATGGCCCCGCTGCGGGAGCAGGTCTTGGCGGCCGCCCGGTTGGCGAAGGAGACGATGTCCTCCACCTCTCCGGCGGTCAGCCCCTCCAGGGGCCCGGCCGGCCGGCGGCACAGGCGGCTGAGCACCGCCCCCAGGAAGGTGTCCCCGGCGCCGTTGGTGTCGGCCACGGCGGTTTTTACCCCCTGCACCCATCCGGCGGCCGGGCCCATGCGGTAATAGGCCCCGTCCCCGCCCAGGGTGAGGAGCACCAGGCGGATCCCCATGTCCCGGAGAATGGCCGTGCCCTGCTCCGGATCGCCGGTGCCGGTGAGCAGGGGGAGCTCCTCGTCAGAGAGCTTGAGCACATCCACCAGGGGCAGGGGCTTCTTCATCCACTCCACGGCCTCCTCCCGGCTGGGCCACAGGGCCTGGCGGTAGTTGGGGTCGTAGCTGACCAGGACGCCGCGGCGGCGGGCCTCCTCCGCGGCATAGAGCGTGGTCTGGCGGGCGGCCCCGCCGGTGAGGCTCACAGAGCCGAAGTGGAGGAACCTGGATCGGCCCACCAGCTCCAGATCCACCTCCCCGCAGGTCAGCTCCGCGTCCGCGCCCCGGACAAAGCGGAAGTCCCGCTCCCCGGAGGCGTCCACCGAGACGATGGCCATGGTGGTCGCGGCCTCGCCCGTCCGCAGGCCGGACACATCCACCCCGTTTTCCCGCAGCACGCCGGTGAGGTAGGCGCCGAAGCCGTCGGCTCCCACCTTCCCGATGAAGGCGGTTCCGGCGCCCAGGCGGGCGGCGGCCACGGCCACATTGGCCGGCGCTCCGCCGGGATTGGCGGCCAGCACCGGTACCCCGGCCCCGTTGACCCCGGTCTGGGTCAGATCAATCAGAATTTCTCCAATGGCGGTGATATCAAGCATCGTCCCTTGCTCCTTTCCGTCTCATTGTGTGCCAGCAGGCCGGGAGACAGCCTGTCCGCATCAAGATAGCACAGTTGTCCGGAAAGCACAAGGAGAAAATTTCCGCCGCCGCCCGCGGGGAGGCCAGTACTGTTTTTGTGCGAAGTATGATAACATATTGCTTTTGCCCGGGTTCCGTTTCTATAATTATCCCGACAGAGTGTTGTATGATATCGTCGGGACAGGCTGGCTTTTTGTGAGGAATTTACAGAATTTGGACGCTCCGCCCTGCCGGCGATACGCAGAAAAGGAGTGAACCGCATGACAGAGATGACTTCCCTCCAGCGCGTACAGGCGGTACTGGCCGGGCAGATGCCCGACCGCCTGCCCGTGATCCCCCAGGGCTTCCTGTTCAGCGCGAAAACCGCTGGCTATGACATCGGCGAGATCAACCGCAGCCCGGCCAAAATGGCCGAGAGCCACCTGCTGTGCCTGGAGAAATACGGCTACGACGGCTGCGTGGTGGACGTGGACGACGCCACCCTGGCCGAGGCCTGTGGCGCCAGGGTCGTCTTCCGGGAGCACGACGTGGCCTCGGTGGATGAGCACCACCCCGTCCTCACCGATCTCAGGGACATTGACAGCCTCCAGCTGCCCGACCCCCTGAAGGACGGCCGCATCTGCGACTGGCTGGAGACCACCCAGCGCCTGGTGGAGGCGGTGGGCGACCGGGTGTTCATCATGGGGCGGGCCGACCAGGGGCCCTTCAGCCTGCTCTGCCTCCTGCGGGGCACCCAGGAGCTGATGATGGATCTGCTCACCGAGGACGAGGAGGTGGTCTGCCACGCCCTGGAGTGGACCACCCAGGCCCACATCCGCTTTGCCCAGGCTCAGCTCCAGGCCGGCGCCCACGCCACCAGCATGGGGGACGCCTATGCCAGCTCCGACCTGATCTCCCCGGATATGTACCGCACCTTCGCCCACCCCTATGAGAAGAAGGTGGTGGAGGCCCTGGCCCCCACGGGGAAGCCCTACTCCGTCCACATCTGCGGCGACACCTCCGCCATTGTGGGGGACATGGGGACGCTGGGCGCCCAGATCCTGGAGCTGGACTGGAAGGTGGACATGGGCGCGGCCCGGCAGGCGGTGCCCGACTCCACCGTGCTGATGGGCAACCTTGACCCCAGCGACCCCATGTGCATCGGCACGCCGGAGCAGGTGCGCAGCTGCGCCCGGGACGTGATCCGCAAGACCCGGGGCCGGGGGCTCATTCTCAGCTCCGGCTGCGCCCTGGGCGCCAACACAAAGCCGGAGAACATGGCCGCGCTGGTGGAGTCCGCCAGGCTGTACGGCACCTGGGAGCAGCTGGAGGAGCTGCAAAAATAAGGCCCCGCCTGCCCCTGGGGGCAGCGGCCGGAAGAAAAGAAGTCTTATCATGATCCATACGCTGAAAAGCGATTACCTCACCGTCCAGATCAACGAGAAGGGGGCCCAGCTGTGGTCTATCCGCACGGAGGACGGCACCGAGTACCTGTGGCAGGGGGATCCGAAATACTGGGAGGATCGGGCGCTCAACCTGTTCCCGCAGATCGGCCTGTGCACCAACAACACCTACACCCTCCACGGCAGGGAATACAAGATGGACATACACGGGTTCATCAAGGACACGGTGCTCGCCCCGGCGGAGTGCGGGGACAGCCGGCTGGTTCTGGCCTGCGAAGACACGGAGGAGACCCGGGCCATCTACCCCTTCCGTTTCCGCTACGCCATTGCCTACACCCTGGAGCACCAGACCCTGCACATCACCGTCACCGTGGACAACCGGGACAGCCAGACCATGTACTTCTCGGTGGGCGGCCACCCTGGCTTCAACCTCCCCCTGGAGGAGGGCCTGGCCTACGACGATTACTGCCTGCAGTTCCCCGCCGGCGCTACCGCCAAGCGGGCCGAGTGCACCCCCGGCGACTGCATCATGCTGGGCCAGATCACGGACTACCCCCTGATTCACGACCGCATCCCGCTGAGCCATGAGCTGTTCGCCCGGCGCGTGCTCATCCTCACCGACATGCCCCGGCAGGTCACCCTGATGTCGGACAAGGGGCACAAGCGGGTCACCGTCACCTACCCGGACATGAAATACCTGGGGGTATGGAAGTGCCTTGGCACCCAGGCCCCCTACGTGTGCATCGAGCCCTGGACCGGCGTGTCCGCCCGCAGGGGCGTGGTGGAGGCCTATGAGTCCCACCTGGACATGATCCACCTGGCCCCCGGCGGCCACTATGAGAACCACTGGAGCATCCAGATCGTCTGAGCAACTGAATTGAGGAAAAAGGAGCGATATCCGCCATGAAACGCAGTGAGATCAACCGTGCCCTCCAGGAGATGGAGGCCACTCTGAAGCGCTGTCAGATCAATCTCCCCCCCTTCTGCCACTTTACCCCCGGCGAATGGCGGGAGAAGGGCCATGAGTACGACGAGATCCGGGACAACATGCTGGGCTGGGACATCACCGACTACGGCCAGGGGGACTTCGACAAGGTGGGCTTCTCCCTCATCACCCTGCGCAACGGCAACCTGAAGATGCGGGATCGCTACGCCAAGACCTACGCCGAGAAGCTCATCTACCTGAAGGAGGGGCAGTACTCCCCCAACCACTTCCACTGGAGCAAGATGGAGGACATCATCAACCGCTGCGGCGGCACCCTGCTCATCCGGGTGTACAACTCCCTGCCCGACGAGTCCATCGACAGGGTCTCCGACGTGACCGTCCACCTGGACGGCCGGACGGTCACCGTGCCCGCCGGAACCCAGGTTCGCCTGGAGCCCGGCATGAGCATCTCCATCCAGCCCCGCCTGTACCACGACTTTGAGGTGGAGCCGGGCACCGGCCCCATCGTCATCGGCGAGGTCAGCCAGTGCAACGACGACAACACCGACAACCGCTTCAATCCCCCCGTGGGCCGCTTCCCCACCATCGAGGAGGACGAGCCCCCCTACCGCCTGCTGTGCAACGAGTATCCGGCCGCAGAGTGAGCGGCGCGGCGCGGGAATCGTGAAGCGAAGCGGAGCATCAGCTGCCGCAGGCCAAACCCATGGCCTGCGGCAGCTTTTCTGCCCGCCCCCGGCCCGCGGGAAACTTTTTGGGGTGCCGGAGCGTCTATATCATACCAATCCATTCTGTGTGGTCGAGGTGGTTTTATGAAACGGATTTGTGCCCTGCTGCTGTGCGGCGCGCTGCTGTTCCCCCAGGGTGCGGGGCGGCGGATGCCTGGCCGGCCTGGGCGGAGGAGGCCCTGAGCTGGGGCCGGGAGGCGTCCATCAGCCAGGAATTCCTGAGCCAACCGGAGCAGACCGTCACCCGCGGCATGGCGGCCCAGCTGCTCTACGAGGCGGCGGGGAAGCCCGCGGTGTCGGGGGAGTGCCCCTTCACCGACGTGTCCGGTGACAACGCCGACGCGGTGACCTGGGCGGCGGAGCAGGGCTATCTCACCGGCGTGGGGGACGGGAAGTATGAGCCCGCCCGCTCCGTCACCCGGCAGGAGTTCGCCGCCATCCTCTGGCGGCGGGCCGGCTCCCCCGGCGCGGCAGTTCAGGGGCTGGATCAGTTCCGGGACGCCGGAGCCGTGGGAGAGTGGGCCCGGACGCCGGTGCTCTGGGCCCTCCAGGCCGGCGTGATGGCCGGGCAGAGCGGCGGCCGGCTGGCCCCCACCGGCACGATCACGGCGGCGGAGGCCCTGGTGATGCTGGAGCGGGCCCACACCCTGCCCGATGTGGCACAGCTCCGGGCGGATCTGGAGGCCCTCACCGCCGCCCACCGGCCCATCGGCTCCCAGGGGGAGGCGGACGCCGTCCAGTACCTGAAGGGGCGGTTTGAGGCCATGGGCTATACCGTCACCCTCCAGCCCTACACCGACAGCCAGGGCCGCTCCGGCAGCAATGTCATCGCGGTGAAGGAGGCATCCTCCGCGGATGCGGACATTCTGGTGCTCTCCGCCCACCACGACAGCGTGCCCACCGCCTACGGGGCCAACGACAATGCCTCCGGTGTGGCCGCCCTGCTCTATGCGGCGGAGGCGCTGAAGGACGCGGACACCGACACGGAGCTGCGCTTCATCAGCTTCACCGACGAGGAGAACGGCAAGAACGGCTCCCGGGCCTATACCGCCGCCCTGACGGAGGAGGAGAAGGGGCGGATGATCGGGGCCATCCAGTTCGACATGCTGGGGGGCCTGGGCTCCAGCGGCACCCTGGTGTGCACCATGGACGGGGAGGCCAACTGGGTCAGCGACCTGCTCCAGGAGAAGGATCCGGAGCTGGCGCGGGACGCGGAGACCGCCAGCGACCACGCCTCCCTGCAGCTGGCCGGCGTGCCCTCCGTCCTGCTGATGCAGGACGGGCAGGGCTACCTGTACCACTCGGCGGCGGACACGGCAGACCAGCTGAATCCCTACGCCATCGCAGGCGCGGCGGAGACCGCCGTGGCCGCCGCGGCGGAGATCTGCTCCCCTGAGACCGGCTCCTACCGGGAACTGGCCCGGGAGCAGGGGGAGGGCTACACCTACCGCCAGACCCGGCAGAACGTGATCTACTTCAGCAGCTCCCGGGCCGACACCGAGGCCTACATCGGCGCCGCCGGGGAGCTGGCGGACACCTGGGAGATCTCCGGCGAGGGCTGGACTGACGTGTATGAGAGCTACCGCTACTCCATGCGCTGGTTCGACGGGGAGACCCCCATGAACACCTACTACCAGTACCGCAACGGCTTCCTGGAGCGCATCGAAATCCGGCCGGAGGAGACCGGCTGCACGGCGGAGCAGGTACGGACGCTCATTGAGGCCATGTACGGCGAACCCACCGCCCAGGAGGACGGGCAGGTCAGCTGGGCCGACCCGGTCTACAGCAAGTACATCACCCTCTCCAGCGACGAGCAGGGCTGCCTGGTGACGATGAGCAGCTACTCCGTGGGCATCACCAACGTGCTCGCCTCCCATCCGGTGCGCGGCGGCCAGGCCAGCATCACCGACCCGGAGGACGCCCTGGTGTGGGAGTACCTGTGCTCCATCCTCCCCCTGGAGGCCCGGCAGAAGATCGCGGAGTTCAACCTGTTCACCGACGGCACCAGCAATATCCTGGCCTACACCTCCCCGGTGCAGGTGGACGGCGTCTCCGACAACACCCGGTTTTCCATCAATATCGACTACTACGACGTGTACGACGAGAACGGGGAGAAGCGGGACTGGAGCAAGCTGACCTACACCATCCTCCACGAGTACGGCCATGTGCTGCTGGAGGACGAGACCCAGGTGGATCTGACCAAGGGCGACAGCACCCACGACCCGGCCGCCTTTATCGAGGGCTCCTTCCGCAAGGGGTTCTACGATACCTTCTGGAGCGATCTGGGGGACACCGGCGTGGGGGACTATGAGGCCAACCCCACCCACTACGTGAGCCGCTACGGCGCCAACTACTTCCACGAGGACATCGCCGACACCTTCGCCGTCTTTGTCCTGGGCGGGCAGCCCAAGGGGAGCACCGTGGCGGAGGAGAAGCTGCGCTTCTTCTGGGCCGACCCGGACATGGTGTCCCTGCGCGCCGCCATCCGGCAGAACCTGGGCCTGGACTGGCCGGAGGGGGACAGCCCGCTCCGCTGACCGTCTCCTGACATGCCCGGTCGGCTTCCGGAGGCGGAGATCAGCCCCCGTGCTCTTCGCTCCACACGTCCAGGGCCTCCCGGGTGCCATGGAGCATCCCCCGGTAGAAGTAATACCGGCACTGGCGGCGGACATGCTGGCGGTAGCAGCTCAGATATTGATCCAGGAAAAAGCTGCCCTCCGACTCCAGCCAGTGCAGAAGGGCCTCCATGTTCCGCTCCATCTCCATCATGCACGTGAAGTCCTCTTGGGTGTAAGCTCCCTTGCCCTCCCCATAGGGCGGGCAGTTCTCAAAGGCGGTTTCCCAATCCATATTTACGCACCTCCGTTGTCTTACATTTTGTCTTGCTTACTTATACCACGAATTGCACTACGTTGTAAATGACAAAATGTATTGCGTGGTGATTTTGTGCGTAAATTTAAGATTCCGGCTACACCTGGTTCCACTTCAAAAAGTATCCGATTCCCCAATGAAGTGATTGAAGCTGTTGAACAAGCCATTCAAGGGACAGATTGTAATTTTTCGCAATTTGTGATTGAGGCAACCCGCGTTGCACTGGATAACCTTAAAGAGGAAGAATCGTAGGGCGCGGCATCCTTGACGCGCAGCCTGTAGGGGCGGATATTATCCGCCCGCCCCATGGAGGCACCGGCCTCCGGCGGCCCCACTTTCTTTCCAAAGAAAGTGGGGGGAAAGAAAGGGCAGGGCGGGGGATTTCGATTTCCCCCGCCCTGCACCCACCCCTTAAAACGACCAATCAGGGGGGAGCTGCGGCTCCCCCCTATTGGATGTACCCCCCAAGCTGTCCTACAGGTAACGTTCCGGCGGCGGCCCCTTACTTCGTAACGGGGCCGCCGCTCGGGGCGGGCGACCACAGGTCGCCCCTACGTGAGGCGCGACGACCCCGGCGCGCCGTTTCCAAGCCACAGCAACCGCCCCGGTATTTCAGCGGCATGGTACCGACGGCGGCCCGGCGGGCCAAGCCGGTACAGCGCAGCTGTTCTCAGGGCTTGCAGGGTAACCCCGATGCGTGCCACCCGAGGCGCGGCAGCGCCTCTTCCGACACAGCCGGGAAAACGGGCGGCAATGCACGGTTGGTCTTTGCCCTGTCCGTACAGTCCACCGCCGCCATGGGCTCCGGGTCCAGGGCCCGCAGGCCCTGGTGGTTTTCCCGCCGCTTTTGACATCAAAAGCGGTGCCCCGGCCGGGTAGGCCCGCCGCCGGGCAGGCCACCGCCGGGCGAGGCCCTCAATTTTTCCGGAACACATGGATCCGGAACTGGGCCCGCACACGCAGGCCGTCCAGGGCGGCCAGCCGCTCCGCCCCCGCCTTGGGCGTCTTCCAGTAGTATGGGGTCATCTGGAACAGATCCTGCAGGGCCTCCCCGGCCACGTCCATCACGGTCTCCACCGGGACGACCCTTTCATAGGAGAACCCCTCGTAGGGGATGTTCTCCTCCTTGTTGGGGTAGGGGCTGTCGTAGAGCACCTGCTTCAGCTCCCACAGGTGCCCGGCCCCCGGCACCACATAAAGGAAGGCGCCGCCGGGGCGGAGCACCCGCCGGAACTCCTCCAGCGCCAGGGGGGAGAAGCAGTTGAGCAGCAGGCCAACCGAGGCATCCGCCAGGGGCAGGTGGTACACCGAGGCCACGGCGAACTCCGCCCCGGGCACCCGGCGGGCGGCCAGGCGCACCGACGGCCGGGAGAGATCCACCCCCGCCAGCCGGGGGCGGTTCAGGGCCTCCCACAGCCCGGCGGTGTAGTACCCCTCGCCGCAGCCGGAGTCCAGCACCCCCTCCTCCGGCCCGGTGTAGGCCCCGGCCAGCCCGCACAGGGCGTCCCGCAGGGGGGCGTAGTAGCCCCCGGACAGGAAGCGGCTCCGGGCGGAAGCCATGCCTTTGTCGTCGCCGGGGTTTTTGGCGTGCTTCCGGTTGGCGGGCAGCAGGTGGACATATCCCTCCCGGGCGATGTCGAAGCTGTGGCCGTTGGGGCAGGCGCAGGCCCGCTCCCCCCGCTCCAGAGGGCTGCCGCAGTGGGGGCAGACGAACAGGCTGTTCATGGCATCTCCTCCTGTACCCGGTCGTGCCAGGGGCAGGTGACCAGGTGGTCGTTGATCAGCCCCGCCCCCTGGAGGTAGGAGTAGACGATCACCGGCCCCACAAAGCGGAAGCCCCGCTTTTTCAGATCGGCGCTCACCCGCCGGGACAGGTCGTCCTCCGCCGGCATGTCCTCCGTCCGCTCCAGCCTGTGGTTCACCGGCACGCCGTCCACCCAGTGCCACAGGTAGTCGGCAAAGCTGCCCCACTCCTCCTGCACCTTCAGAAAGGCCCGGGCGTTGGTGACGGCGCACCGGGCCTTGCTCCTGTTTTTGATGACCCCCGGCGCGGCCAGGGCGGCGGCGATCTCCGCCTCCCCCCAGTTTGCCAGCACCGCCGGGTCAAACCCGGCGAAGGCGGCGTTTAATGCCGCCCGCCGCTCCAGGATCAGCCGCCAGGTCAGCCCGGCCTGGAAACCCTCCAGCTCCAGCAGCTCGAACAGGGCCTTGTCGTCCCGGCAGGGCCGGCACCACTCCTCGTCGTGGTAGGCGGCCTCGTGCTCCGACCTCGCCCAGGGGCAGCGTCTCGTCTCATCCACCGCTTTTTACCTCCTTGCGCTCCTTTATGCAATCTATTACACCACAAAAGGGCGGTCTTGTCCATTTTTTCTCTAGCCCCCGCGGGGGATCTATGGTATAATGCGCTCCGCATGGTAATGTTCTGTTTTTATCAATCATAAGGAGTACGACATGATTACAGTTTCCGATCTGGGCCTGGCCTACAGCGGCCAGCCCCTCTTTTCCCACGTGGATCTCCAGTTCACCAAGGGCAACTGCTACGGCATCATCGGCGCCAACGGCGCGGGCAAGTCCACCTTCCTGAAGATCCTCTCCGGCCAGCTGGAGCCCACCTCCGGCGAGGTGTCCATCCTGCCCAAGACCCGCATGTCGGTGCTCAAGCAGGATCAGAACGCCTACAACGCCTACAACGTGATGGACACGGTCATCATGGGCAACCAGCGCCTGTACGACTGCGGCCGCGAGAAGGACGCCCTCTACGAGAAGGAGGAGATGACCGAGGAGGACGGCATCCGGGCCTGCGAGCTGGAGGAGGAGTTCGCCGAGCTGGGCGGCTGGGAGGCGGAGAGCGACGCCAGCCGCATCCTCCAGGGCCTGGGCGTGGGCACCGAGTACCACCAGAGCGCCATGGCCACCCTGGATCCCCGGCTGAAGGTGAAGGTGCTGCTGGCCCAGGCCCTGTTCGGCAATCCGGACATCCTGCTGCTGGACGAGCCCACCAACAACCTGGACATCAACGCCGTCAACTGGCTGGAGGACTTCCTGCTGGACTTTGAGGGCACCGTGATCGTGGTGAGCCACGACCGGCACTTCCTCAACACCATCTGCACCCACATCGTGGACATCGACTACAACAAGATCAAGATGTATGTGGGCAACTACGACTTCTGGTACGACGCCTCCCAGCTGATGCAGAACCTGATGAAGAACCAGAACAAGAAGAACGAGGAGAAGGCCCAGGAGCTCAAGGAGTTCATCTCCCGCTTCTCCGCCAACAAGTCCAAGTCCAAGCAGGCCACCGCCCGGCGCAAGCTGCTGGAGAAGATCACGCTGGAGGAGATCCCCGCCTCCTCCCGCCGCTACCCCTGGGTGGCCTTCTCCCCCGACCGGGAGGTGGGCAAGGACATCCTGTTCGTCACCGACGTCAGCAAGACCATCGACGGGGTGAAGGTGCTGGACAAGGTGAGCTTCATCGTGGGCCACGGGGACAAGATCGCCTTCGTGGGCGACAACGAGAACGCCCACACCGCCCTGTTCCAGATCCTCACCGGCGAGATGGAGCCCGACGAGGGCACCGTCAAGTGGGGCCAGACCGCCACCTTCTCCTACTTCCCCAAGGACAACACCCAGTTCTTCCAGGACTGCGACGACAACCTGGTGGAGTGGCTGCGCCAGTGGTCTTCCGACCCCCACGAGGCCTATCTCCGGGGCTTTTTGGGCCGGATGCTCTTCTCCGGGGACGAGGTGTACAAGCCGGTGAAGGTGCTCTCCGGCGGCGAGAAGGTGCGGTGCATGCTCTCCCGCATGATGCTCTCCGGGGCCAACGTGCTGCTGCTGGATCAGCCCACCAACCACCTGGATCTGGAGTCCATCGCCGCCCTGAACAACGGCCTGGAGGCCGTCAAGTGCAACGTGCTGGTGGCCTCCCACGACCACCAGCTCATCCAGACCGTGTGCAACCGGGTCTTTGACTTCACCCCCGAGGGGCAGCTCATCGACCGGAAGATGACCTACGACGAGTATCTGGAGAGCCAGAGCGCCCAGTAATCCGAACCATACGGCACCGCCGGATCGCGTCTGCGATCCGGCGGTGCTGCGTTACAGGGCGGGCGCGGTTTTTTTACGGCGGAGCCAGAACCCCAGCCCGATCAGATCCGCCAGGCCCCAGCCGATGGGCACAGCCCACCAGATGCCCAGCAGGCCCACGGCGGGGATGGGGGAGAGGAGATAGGCCAGGGCCACCCGGGTGCCCAGGGAGACGGCGGTGAGCACCACCGACACCCCCGGCCGCCCGATCCCCCGGAACAGGCCGTAGAACAGGAACAGAATGCCGATGCCGCAGTAGCAGGCCCCCTCGATGCGCAGGTACTGCACGCCGATGGCGATGATCTCCGTCTCCTCCGGGCTGACGAAGATGGTCATGAGGGGGGCGGCGAAGAGGCACACCAGGGCCGAGGCCGCCAGGCTGAACACCAGGGAGGTGGCCGCGGCGGCCCGCAGGCCCCGGCGCACCCGCTCCGGCTGCTCCGCCCCGGTGTTCTGGGCCACGAAGGTGGAGAAGGCGTTGCCAAAGTCCTGGACGGGGAGATAGGCGAAGGCGTCGATTTTCACCGCCGCGGCGAAGGCGGCCATGACATTGACCCCGAAGGAGTTCACCAGCCCCTGCACCATCAGGATGCCGAAGTTCATCACCGACTGCTGCACGCAGGTGAGCAGGGAGTAGTTGATGATGCGCCCCAGCTCCCCCCGCCGCACCGCGCAGTGGCGCTTTTCCAGGCGGAGAAAGGGCACCCGCCGCCAGCTGTACCACGCGATGCCCGCGGCGGAGGCCCCCTGGGCGATCACCGTGGCCCCGGCGGCGCCGGCCACCCCCAAGCCCAGGCCCAGCACAAACCAGAGATCCAGCGCGATGTTCACCACCGTGGACACCCCCAGGAACACCAGCGGGGCCGCCGAGTTGCCCACCGAGCGCAGCAGGCAGGCAAAGTAGTTGTACACAAAGGTGAAGCAGATGCCCAGCAGCACCACCCGCAGGTAGGCGTGGGTCTGCTCCCAGGCCTCGGCCGGGGTCTGGAGCAGGGACATGACAGGCTCCAGCAGCGCCAGCACCCCGATGTTGAGGGCCACCGCCACCGCCCCGATGAACACAAAGGAGGCGAAGAGGCACCGCTTCAGCTCCTCCTCCCGCCCGGCGCCGTAGAGCATGGACCACAGGGCCCCGCTGCCCATGCACAGGCCCAGCAGCACCGAGGTGAGGAAGGTCATCAGGGTGAAGGCGAAGCCCACCGACGCCAGGGCGGCCGGGCCCAGAGCCCGGCCCACGATGAGGGTGTCGGCAATGTTGTAGCACTGCTGGAGCAGGTTGCCCGCGATCATGGGCGCGGCAAAGGCCAGCATGGGGCGGGTGATGCCGCCCCGGGTGAGATCCACCTGCACGGCCCTCTCTCCTTTCAAAACGCAAGTTGTAAATTTCTTTTCGTAAGCATCATAGCAAATTTCTGCGGAAAATACAAGGGGACGCTTGCGTTTTTCTCCATACCGGGATAAGATACAGGCATACTGTGACAGAGGAGGGGTCGGCGTGTTTCTCAGCGGCCTGGACGATACCGACCGGCGCATTGTGGAGCTGCTCATCCACAACGCCCGCATGTCCTACTCCGACCTGGGGGAGGCGGTGGGCCTGTCCCGGGTGGCGGTGAAGGCCCGCATCCGCGCCCTGGAGGAGCGGGGGGTCATCGAGGAGTACACCACCATCGTCAACCCCCAGCGCATCAGCGGGGCGGTGTCCTGCTACTTCGAGATTGAGGTGGAGCCCGCCTGGTTCCCCCGGGTGGTGGACACCCTGCGGGACAACGAGACGGTGACCCAGATCTACCAGGTGTCGGGCAACAACAAGCTCCACGTCCACGCCGTGGCGGCGGGGCAGGAGGAGCTGGAGGCCTTTCTGGACGGGGTGATCCACCGCCTGCCGGGGGTGACGGGCCTGAGCTGCAACATCATCCTCTCCCGCATCAAGGACATCAAGGGCCTGCGGCTGTGACAGAATACGGCGGCGGGAAGAGTCCTCTTCCCGCCGCCGCACGGCATGACAAGATATATGTTTACAGCTCCCGGCCGCAGCCGCCGCAAAAGAGGGCGCGGGGCGCGTTTTTCCTCCCGCAGTCGGGGCAGTACCAGCTTCCGTCCGGGAGGGGAACCACCCTGGCCCGGGCCGCCGGGCCGGGCGCCGGCTCCGCGGTGAACAGGGGCGCCACGTTCACGTCCCGCCGCCCGACGCCGGCCAGCCAGCGGAGATCCAGGGAGTCCAGCAGGGGCGGCCTGGGAGCCAGCCATGCCCCGCAGCCCTGGCAGTACCGCACCTCCGGGGCGTTCTCCGTCCCGCACTGTTTGCAGAAATTCCCACGCCTCATCTCTTCCGACCTCCCGCCGCGGGCGCTTCCCCGGGCCGCCCATTTCATACCATGCGCCGGCACTTTTGCAGGTTCTACAAAGGCAGTTATAGCACAAAACAAAGATATGTCAATCCCAAAAGGGCTTTTTGCGCCTCCGGCTGCGGCCGGAGACACCGGCCACCTGCGGCGCTGAGAAATCCACAAAAATGGTGCACTTTTTGGCAAAGTGTGCTATACTATATTTTCGATATCACTTCAATCCGAAAGGACGCGGACTATGCGAAAAGAAATCCTGCTGCCCGCCGTGGCCGCCGCGGGCGGCGTGGTGGGCTTCGCCTTCCGCCGCTGGGAGCTGGCCACCGCCTTTGAGGCGGACACCGGCCTGCCCATCGACGGGGCCCCGGCCACCATGGCCCTCATTGTGCTGTCGATGGTCATGGCCGTTGTGCTGGCCCTGCTGTGCCGGGGCAAATACCCGGCCTTCACCGGCTATGACCAGGCCTTCCAGGCCAAGGGAAACACCGCCTACGCCACCGCCGGCATCCTCAGCGCCTTCCTGCTGCTGGCCGCGGCGGCCCTGCTGGTGTACGAGTTCTTCCAGGCCGGGCCCGACCGGGTGTACACCAACCTGCTGGTGGCCGCTCTGGCCCTGGCGGCCGGCTTCTGCGTGATGGGCACCGTGCAGAACAACTTCAAGGGCCTGGGCAGGGGGAAGCTCAACTTCACCCTGCTGCTGCCCGCCTACGCCTGCTGCGTGTGGCTCATCGCCGCCTACCAGGTGCGGGCCGGCGACCCGGTGCAGCTGGACTACGTGTTTGAGCTCTTCGCCATCATCGCCTCCCTGCTGGGGCTTTATTTCCACGCCGCCTTTGCCTTCACCAAGGGCCGCCCCTTCTGGGCGGTGTTCTTCGCCCTGCTGGGGATCTACTTCTCCATCACCACCCTGGCCGACGGGCATGAGCTGGGCTTCACCCTGCTCTACGCCTTCGCCATCGTCTACCTGGCGGTGTCGGCCATCACCCTGCTGTACAACGCCGGCCGGCCGGAGCTTCCGGCCCAGGCGGAAAACGATACAAATGACACGACGGAGGGAACGCCCGATGAACCCTGAGAAAAAGACCTTTTATATCACCACCCCCATCTACTACCCCTCGGACAAGCTGCACATCGGCCACACCTACTGCACCGTGGCCACCGACGCCATGGCCCGGTACAAGCGCCTCACCGGCTATGACGTGATGTTCCTCACCGGCACCGACGAGCACGGCCAGAAGATCGAGGACAAGGCCAGGGAGGCCGGCGTCTCCCCCAAGGAGTTTGTAGACCGCATCGTGGAGGGCCCCCAGGGGGTCATGGATCTGTGGAAGCTGATGAACATCTCCAACGACCGGTTCATCCGCACCACCGACGACTACCATGTCTCCGCCATCCAGAAGATCTTCAAGGCCATGTACGACAACGGCGACATCTACAAGGGCAAGTATGTGGGCAAGTACTGCAAGCCCTGCGAGTCCTTCTGGACGGAGTCCCAGCTCAAGGACGGCTGCTGCCCCGACTGCGGCCGCCCGGTGGTGGACGCGGAGGAGGAGGCCTACTTCTTCCGCCTGTCCAAGTACGCCGATAAAATCCAGGATCTGCTGGAGAACACCGACTTCCTGGAGCCCCGCAGCCGGGTCAACGAGATGGTGAACAACTTCATCAAGCCCGGCCTGGAGGATCTGTGCGTCTCCCGCACCTCCTTCACCTGGGGCGTGCCGGTGGACTTCGACCCCGGCCACGTGGTGTACGTGTGGGTGGACGCCCTGTTCAACTACATGACCGCCCTGGGCTTCATGAACGACAAGTATCATGACTACGACAAGTACTGGCCCGCCGACGTCCACTTTGTGGGCAAGGAGATCGTCCGGTTCCACTCCATCATCTGGCCCGCCTTCTGCATGAGCCTGGGCCTGCCCCTGCCCAAGAAGGTGTTCGGCCACGGCTGGCTCCTGCTGGACGGCGGCAAGATGAGCAAGTCCAAGGGCAACGTGGTGGATCCCTACGTGCTGGCCGGGCGCTTCGGCGTGGATGCCCTGCGCTTCTTCCTGCTGCGCACCTTCCCCTTCGGCACCGACGGCAACTTCTCCAACGAGCTGCTCATCCAGACCATCAACACCGATCTGGCCAACGACCTGGGCAACCTGGTGAGCCGCACCACCGCCATGGTGGGCAAGTACTTCGGGGAGCACCTGCCCGAGGGCAGCGGCGCCACCGAGGACGAGCGGGGCCTGGCCGACATGATTGCCCAGGCCAAGGGGAATGTGGAGCTGTCCATGAATTTCCCGGAGGGCGACCCCCTGAAGTTCGACGCGGAGCTGGTGCTCCAGGCCGCCGGCCTGCGGGACGCCTATGAGGAGCAGATGGAGCAGTACGCCTTCCAGAACGCCCTGGCGGAGGTGTTCAAGCTCATCGGCCGGGCCAACAAGTATATCGACGAGAACAAGCCCTGGCTGCTGGCCAAGGACGAGAGCCAGAAGCCCCGGCTGGCCCACGTGCTCTACAACCTGCTGGAGTGCGTGCGGCTGTCCGCCGTGCTGCTCACCCCCTTCATGCCCGCCACCTGTGAGAAGATCTTCGCCCAGATCGGCGCGGACGAGGGCCTGCGCACCTGGGAGTCCGCCGGGCAGTGGGGCCTGCTCCCCACCGGCGCGGCGGTGAGCAAGGGGGAGAACCTGTTCCCCCGCATCGACATGGAAAAGGAGCTGAAAGCATTGGAGGAGCTGCACGCCCAGGCCGCCGCCCCCGCCGCGGAGGAGGAGAAGGCCCCCGAGTATATCACCATCGACGACTTCAACAAGGTTCACTTTGTCACCGCCAAGATTCTGGCCTGCGAGGCGGTGAAGAAGAGCAAGAAGCTGCTCTGCTTCACCCTGGACTGCGGCGAGGGCAAGCCCCGGCAGATCCTCTCCGGCATCCACGAGTACTATGAGCCCGAGGAGCTGGTGGGCAAGACCGTGGTGGCCTGCACCAACCTGGCCCCCCGCAAGATGATGGGCCTGGAGTCCAACGGCATGCTCATCTCCGCCGTGAAGGAGGAGCCCGACGGCTCCGAGAAGCTCCACCTGATCATGCTGGACGACAAGGTGCCCGCCGGCTACGGCCTGTGCTGAGGAGACAGCCGTGTACCGCTACGAGTACGAGTCCATCAAAATAAGCGGCTTTATGTTTGACAACAGCGACTGCCGGCACCGGGAGGTCATCGACGCCCGGGCCCGGGACGGCTGGCGCTATGTGGGATATGTGCCCATGGAGTATATGGGATCTGGCATTCCCCAGTGGCTGGATCTGATCTTTGAGCGGGAGGAAGCGGACGAGCCGTGCTGACCAACCTTCTGCTGGTGGCCCTGGGGGGCGGCCTGGGGGCCGCGGGGCGGTGGCTGCTGAGCCTGGCCCCCTTCCCCGCCGCCTTTCCTTTCGCCACCCTGCTGACCAACTTCTTGGGGGCGGCGGTCATCGGGGCCATTGCCGCCCTGGCGGAGCGCTCCGCCCTCCCCGCCCCCGCCGTGCTCTTCCTCAAAACCGGCGTGTGCGGCGGCTTCACCACCTTTTCCACCTTCTCGCTGGAGGCAGTGGGCCTGCTGGAGCGCGGGCAGTGGCTGAAAGGCGGCGGCTATGTGCTGGCCAGCGTGGCCCTGTGCCTGGCCGGCGTGGTGCTGGGCCGCACCTTGGTCAGGTCTCTGGCCCCGGCCTAGGATTAGAGAAAAGGAACAGCCCCCCGGATGATTTCCGGGGGGCTGTTCCTCTACTCATTCCAAGTCCGCTTACAGTTCCTCTGAGGTGTGATGTCGTTCTATACCCTTATCACCCATTTGCAAGCGGTTCTTGAGATTTAATACATTGTTATAAATTTGTTTGATTGTCTGTATAAATGCCGCATCCCCGGAACCGCTCGGATCGTCAAGCCCCCAATCCTCCCGGTGCTTGCAGGGTAGATAGGGGCAGGC
>ERZ1643247.1387-NODE-1387-length-22462-cov-15.252243_pt1 | contig 22462 bp, 21 predicted proteins | sample MGYA00579264_ERZ1643247 | MGnify/ENA primary metagenome ERZ1643247 (study PRJEB29033, sample SAMEA4952262) | chicken gut metagenome | biome: Broiler Chicken; feature: Gastrointestinal Tract; material: Caecum | place: Ireland | collected 2018 | study: Broiler... | reverse complement strand
AGTCATCCTCAATCGCCGTGTAGAAGGCAGCCTTCAAAGACCGTTTCCAGTTGCTTAACGGCGTCCCGGCAAATACGCCCACCAAGTCACGCGCTGCAAAGTAAACGCAGAGGAACGGTCCAAGGATAAAGACCGAACTGATGCCGGATAGGATGCGGGAAACAGTGAGCAGCCCACGGTGTTTTCCCGTGAACTCCATCAACCGCTTAATCCCGCCGGATTTTTGTTTCATGGATGCAAGACCTCCTTATCAATTCTTCGATTAGTTGTTGCTAACCTCTTGATGTAAGTGTACTGCTTTTGCCCGGCATCGTCTACGACCTATCGGGTATGTTACCTGGACCTGTAACTGATTCACCAGCCCTTGGGCGACTACTACGGGGCCTGGCGGGCCATGACCGAGCTGTGCAAGGAGGGCCGCGTCCGGGCTATCGGGGTGTGCAGCTTCTACCCCGACCGGCTGGCCGACCTCATTGCGTTCAACGAGATGCCTCCCGCCGTCAACCAGGTGGAGTGCAACGTGTTCTTCCAGCAGCACAAGGCCCAGGACTACATGAAGTCCAAGGGCGTCCAGATGCAGAGCTGGGCCCCCTTCGCCGAGGGGCACAACGACCTGTTCCACAACGAGATCCTGGCCGCCATCGGGGAAAAATACCACAAGAGCGTGGCCCAGGTGGTGCTGCGCTGGCAGCTCCAGCGGGGTATTGTGTGCATCCCCAAGAGCACCAAAAAGGAGCGGATGGCCCAGAACTTCGACGTGTTCGACTTCACCCTGTCCCAGGAGGATATGGCCGCCATCGCCGCCCTGGACACCGGAGTGAGCTCCTTCTTCGACCACCGGGACCCCGCCGTGGTGGAGATGCTGGCCGGCCTGGTACGGAAGGTATAAGGGGAAACCCCGTCCCCCCGGGGGCGGAGTCCATAAAAATCAATTTAAAGTTACGTAAGGAGGACCAAGCAATGGGCAATCTCAAACGCATGGGGGCCGCGCTTTTGTCCCTGGCCCTGATCTCCAGCCTGAATCTTAACGCCCTGGCCGCGGTGGAGGACACCGGCTATACCGACGTGGACGCCGGGAGCTGGTACGCCCAGGCGGTGGAGTACGTCCGGGACAACGGCCTGATGAGCGGCACCTCGGACGCCCAGTTTTCCCCCAGCGGCACCATGACCCGAGCCATGCTGGCCCAGACCCTGTACCGGGCGGCGGGCAGCCCCGCCGTCTCGGGCAGCGACGCCTTCACCGACACCCAGGCGGACGCCTGGTACGCCGACGCCGTCCTGTGGGCCACCCGGGAGGGGATCATCAGCGGCTACGGAGGCGGGCTCTTCGGTACCAACGACCCGGTGAGCCGGGAGCAGATCGCCGTTATCCTCTGGCGGGACGCGGGCAGCCCGGAGGCCCAGGCCGGCGCCCCCTTCGCCGATGAGGGGAGCATCGCCTCCTGGGCCGCCCAGGCAGTGGACTGGGCCCAGAGCAGCGGCATCCTCAGCGGCCGGGAGAACAGCCGCTTCGATCCCCAGGCCAGCGCCACCCGGGCGGAGGTGGCCGTGATGCTCCGGGCCTACCGGACCATGGGCGCATCCGAGCTCCCGGAGCCCCCGGCGGAGGGGAGCCATGTGCTGGTGGCCTACTTCTCCGCCACAGGCAACACGGAGCGGGTGGCCAATGCCATCGCGGAGGCCACCGGAGGCGACCTGTTTGAAATCACCCCGGCGGACCCCTACACCGACGACGATTTGAACTGGACCGACGAAAACAGCCGGGTGGTCCAGGAGTACGAAAATCCGGATGCCCGGGATACGGAGCTGGTCGCCTACACCCCGGAGAACTGGGCGGACTATGACGTGGTCTTTGTGGGCTACCCCATCTGGTGGTATGACGCCGCCTGGCCGGTGGACGGCTTTGTGGCGGAAAATGACTTCACCGGCAAGACGGTGATCCCCTTCTGCACCTCCTCCAGTTCCGGCCTTGGGGAGAGCGGGACGCGCCTGGCCGGTCTGGCCGGCGCCGGCGACTGGATGGAGGGACAGCGGTTCCGCTCCAGCGCCTCTCAGGAGGACGTAACTGCCTGGGTGGAGAGCCTGGGACTGAATTGAATGGAAAAGAAAGCGCTAGCTTTAGAAAAGGAAGTCTAAATCATGGAAAACTTTGTCTATGAATATCCTACAAAAGTCTGTTTTGGAAAAGGGGCGGCCAAGGCCCACCTGCCCGGCATTCTGTCTGCCTGCGGCCCCAATGTGCTGCTGGCCTACGGCGGCGGTTCCATCAAGAAAAACGGGGTCTATGAGGAACTGCTGGAAATATTGAAGGCCGCCGGCAAGACGGTCACCAAGTTTGCCGGCATCATGTCCAACCCCACCTGGGTAAAGGTGCAGGAGGGGGCCCAGCTGGCCCGGGACTGTAAGGCCGATCTGGTGCTGGCGGTGGGCGGCGGCAGCGTCATCGACTGCTGTAAGATCGTGTGTGCTCAGGCAGTCACCGACGAGGAACTGTGGGATCTGGAGATGGTTCAGCACAAGGCGCCGTCCGTGCCCCCCATCCCTCTGGGGGCGGTGGTCACCGCCTCGGGCACCGGGGCGGAAATGAACGGCGGGGCGGTCATCACCAATGAGGAGGCCAAAATCAAGGGCGGCATGTTCGCCGCCGCCCCCCGCTTCGCCATTCTGGACCCGGAGTATACTATGAGCCTGCCCCGGATGCAGGTGCTCTCCGGAGCCTTTGACACCCTGAGCCATGCCATGGAGACCTACTTCGGCCGTTCCGACCGGGACAATGTGTCCGACGAGGTCGCCCTGGCTGTCATGCGCAGTACGGTGGTCAATATGCGGACGCTTTTGAAAGATATCAACGACTATACCGCCCGCAGCAATCTGATGTGGACCTCCGCCATGGCGGAAAACGGCATCCTGAAGGCGGGCCGGGTCACCGACTTCGAGTGCCACCAGATCGAGCATCAGCTGGGGGCCTACACGGACTGCAACCACGGTCAGGGGCTGGCAGTGCTTCACCCTGTCTACTACCGGCATATCGTGAAAGACGCGCCGGAGAAGTTTACAAAGCTGGGAAAAGTTGTATTTGACGTGGACGGCTCTGATGGGGCGGTGGATGCTTTGGCCGCCTTCATCCAGGAGTGTGGCCTGCCCACCAGGCTGGCGGAACTGCGCTCCAAGGCGGAGATCACACCGGAGTTGCTGCGGCAGGTGGCGGACAGCACCAATCTCCTGCCCAACGGCCCCCGGCAGCTCACTCACGACGAGGTCTATGAAATCTTAAAGGAGTGTCTGTAAGGGGAAAGAGCACATCCACCGGCTTTGTGCACCGTCCCGTCAAAAGGACAGGAGAGATAATTCAAACAATACTGGCTGGCAGCCAAAGTGCTGCCAGCCTTTTTATGCAACGAAGCGCATCTCTATACCCCCGGCGTGAGAGAATACGCACCATGCGCCCTTCGGGGGCAGGATGGACATGCCTCTGCGGGAAGTGCAGGGGGGCGGAAACGGTCCAAATCCCCAGCAGTTGAAGAGAGCTGAAAGCCTTGGATTTCAAGGCTTTCAGCTCCGCTTTTTGCAATATGCGGTTTTTATGGCGCTTCCGGCGGCAGAGGGGGAGGGGAGCGGGCGTTCAGCGTCTTCGCCGGGGCGGCCGGGACTGGGGCTCCTGCTCCACCAGGATGATGTCCTCCCCGAAGCGGCGCACCGAACTCCAGGGGATATACCGGTCCTCCTCCCGGCCCAACAGGCCGAACAGCCTCCGCCGGCCGGGGACCACCAGTGAGCGCACCTGGCCGCTCTCCAGGTCCACCTCCATGTCCTCCACATATCCGAACCGGCTTCCGTCCCGCAGGCCGATTACCTCTTTCCAGCGCAGCTCCGCGATCCGCGTCTCCATGGAGCATGCCCCCTTTCTATGGCTGTCTTATGGATATGCGGGGGAGGAGCTGTCCTATACGAAAAAACGCCCCAGCGCATCGATAAAATGCGCTGGGGCAGGAACTGCCTATTACAGGACCTTGCTGAGGAACAGCTGGGTGCGGGGGTTCTGGGGGTGGTCGAACAGCTCGCTGGGGGAGTTCTCCTCCAGGATCTTGCCGCTGTCCATGAAGATGACCCGGCTGGCCACCTCGCGGGCGAAGCCCATCTCGTGGGTGACCACCGCCATGGTCATGCCCTCGTGGGCCAGGTCACGCATCAGATCCAGCACCTCGCCCACCATCTCAGGGTCCAGGGCGGAGGTGGGCTCGTCAAAGAGCATCACATCGGGCTCCATGGCCAGGGCCCGGACGATGGCGATGCGCTGCTTCTGGCCGCCGGAGAGCATGTTGGGGTACTCCTCGGCTTTGTCCGCCAGACCGATGCGCTCCAGGAGCTTCTTAGCCTGCGCCTCCGCCTCGGCCTGGGTTTTCAGCTTCAGCTGGACCGGGGCCAGGGTGATGTTTTTCAGCACCGTCATGTGGGGGAACAGGTTGAAGTGCTGGAACACCATGCCCATCTTCCGGCGGTGGAGGTTGATGTCCACCTTTTTGTCGGTGATATCCACGTCGTTGAAGTAGATATGTCCCGTGGTGGGCACCTCCAGCAGGTTCAGACACCGGAGCAGGGTGGACTTGCCGGAGCCGGAGGGGCCGATGATGGCCACCACCTCGCCCTTTTGAATGGTAAGGGAGCAGTCGTTCAGGGCCATGACCGCCCCGTGGTTATAGGACTTGACCACGTGCTCCACACGGATCAGATTACCGCTTGTCGCCACGGCGCATCCTCCTTTCGATTGCTTCGATTGCCTTGCTGGCGGGGAAGTTGATGCAGAAATAGATAGCAGCCACCAGCACATAGGGTCCAACAGAGATACCAGTGGTGCCGGCTACATTTTTAGCGGCCCACATAAGCTCCATCATGCTGTAGGTGGAGCAGATGGAGGACTCTTTCACCATGGTGATCACCTCGTTGGCCAGGGCGGGGAGGACGTTCTTCACGGCCTGAGGCAGCACCACCAGCTTCATGGCCTGCCACTGGGACAGACCCAGGGAGCGGGCGGCCTCGGTCTGACCGGCGTCCACCGCCAGAATGCCCGCCCGGAAGATCTCCGCCACATAGGCGGAGCTGTTCAGGGCCAGAGAGATGACAAAGGGGACGAACATGTCCAGCCGGATGAAGCCGATGGAAATGCGGGGCACTTGGATGGCGTAAAACACGCCGAAATAGATGATGGATAGCTGGACCAGCAGGGGGGTAGAGCGGAAAACTGCAATGTACGCCCCGGAGACAGCGTGAACAAACTTGTTTTTGCTCAGACGCATGAGGGCCAGCAGCAGGGCGGGAATCACGGCCAGGAGCACCGCTACCACCGACAGGGCCAGGGTATTCAAGACGCCGTCGATGAAATACGGAGCATACTTGGGCAGAAAGGTGAAATTGACAAAGCTGGCCGGGCCCGGATCGGTAAACAGCTGAATGAGAGAATCAAACATGGCGGCACTCCTTTGTGTTGTTCGGCGGGATAACATAGACCGTGGAGGGCCGGAGCGGCCGGCCCTCCACGGGAGTCACACTATGGGATCAAGACGGGGCTTAGCCCTCCAGAGCCTGGGCGCTCTGCTCCTGGGCCTCGGCGATGAAGGCGTCCATGGAGCCGTCCTCCAGCACCTTGGCGATGGTCTCGTTGATGGAGGGGAGCAGGTTGTTGGGGTCGTCCTTGGCCACCCACACCCGGTAGGGCTCCACATAGCCGCTCATATCGATGTCCACAGCGGCCAGGTCGGGGTTGGACTCCAGGTACTCGTCGGCCACGGCGCCGTCCAGCACCAAGGCGTCGCACTTGTCATAGACCAGGTTGTTCATCAGGTCGATGACGGAGGACATGAAGCTGGGAGTGGCGCCGGGCATGTCGTTGGTGACGATGTCGGCCTTCGTGGTGGCCATCTGAGCGCCCACGACCTTGCCGTCGAAGTCCTCCAGAGAGGTGTACTGGTCCTCAGTGCCGGCCTTCACAATGATCTTGGGGGGGATGTCGGAGTAGTAGCCGTCGGAGTAGCCGCCGTTCTCACCGCGCTCCTCATTGTATTCCATGGCGGCGATCACCATGTCGCAGCGGCCCTGATTCAGCAGCTGGAACAGGTTGTCGAAGTCCATGTGGATCACTTCAAACTCCAGGCCCATGTCCTCGGCGATCTGGCGGCCCAGGGCCACATCCAGACCCACGATCTGGTCCTCGCCGTTCTCGTCCAGGATGTGGAACTCGAAGGGGGGGTAGTCGGCGGAGGTGCCCAGGATCAGCTTGCCCTCCTCAGCGGTGGTAATCTCACCGGCAGTGCTGGTGTCGCCGGTGGAGGCGGAGGCGTCCGCCTGGGAGGTGCTGGCGTCCGTATTGGAGCTGGAGCCGGAAGCGGAGGAGCCGCTGTCGCCGCCGCAGGCGGCCAGGCTCAGGGCCATGGTCAGGGACAGGCCCAGCGCAAGAAGTTTTTTCGTCATTCGTTTCAATCTCCTTTACAGGCCTGGACCGGTCGCCCGGTCCAAACAGGTTGTTAAGAGTATACTCCTAAAATTTATACATCGTCAATAGATAAATATGCGAATTATCCTGTTTTGCGGAAATTTTTTTGGCGCAAATGACAGCGAGGGAGAATTTGCAGTTGAAAGTGGGAAAGAAAGGGGGTATAATCCCCACTGCAAGGTTTTTTGAAGGAGAAAAACCGGGGGTGCGGCATGCGGGAGCCAGGCGGGCCGCCCCCGGATGAGAGTGGAATAAAATGAATAAAATTTTGCATAATTCAGTTTTATATGTCAATTTGGAACAGCTGCGCCGGAACGTGCGGACCCTGCTGGGTGAGCTGGAGGGGAAAGAGCTGGTTCCGGTGCTCAAGGGCAACGCCTACGGCCTGGGGCTGGAGCGGATCGGCCGGGAGCTGGCCGCCTTTGACGAGATCCACACCCTGGCGGTGGCCCAGGTGTCCGAGGGAGCGGCCCTGCGGGAAGCGGGAGTGGAGAAGGACATCCTGGTGCTGGGGGGGGTGCCGGAGCGGCTGCTGGCCCCGGCGGTCGAGCTGGACCTGACCCTGCCTGTGTGGCGGCTGGGGGTGCTGCCCCAGCTGGCCCGGCTGGGCCGGGAGCGGGGACGGCCGGTGAAGGTCCAGGTGAAGGTGGAGACCGGCCTGCACCGGGTGGGGCTGACGCCGGGGGCGGAGCTCTCCGCCCTGCTGGAGGAGTGGCGGGCCGCCCGCCCCTGGGTGACCGTCACCGGGGCATACAGCCACTTTGCCGACCTGGGGGACCGGGAGCGGACCGGGGAGCAGGTGAGGACCTACCTGTCCGGCGTGGACCAGTTGGAGGCGGGGGGGATGGAGATCCCCTTCCGGCACATCTCCGCCAGCGCTGCCAGCGAGTATTTCCCGGAGTACCGGCTGGACGGGGTGCGCATCGGCCGGCGGCTGTACATGGACCACCCCACAAAGCCCCTGGGGACCATCGGGGAGGTGGCCTCCTGGCGCACCTGGGTGACCAACCTGCGGGAGCTGAAGGCGGGGGATGCCCTGGGATACGGGGGACACGTCCGGATGAAGCGGGACGGGACGGTGGCCACCATCGCCGTGGGATACGGGGACGGCCTGAGCCCGGAGCTGGTCGGGGCCAATGGCCCGGTGCTTATCCGGGGGCGGCGGGTCCCCATGCTGGCCTGCTGCATGGACCAGACCATTGTGGACGTCACCGGCCTGGACTGCCGGGTGGACGACGAGGTGACCCTGTACGGATATGACCGGGCGGGAATTTTTCTCTCCGCCCAGGAGGTGTCCCTCCTCATCGGGGACGACGAGGGGTGCGGGCTCACCTCCCTCCTCAGCGGGCGGGTGGCCCGGGTATACGAGGAACGGTAAAAAACGTGCCGGAAGGTGCAACCTTCCGGCACGTTCAGCTTGTCGAAAACCTCTGTTCAGATGAATCCGCCCGAGTGTCGGCGGGGGAGCTCGAGGGGGCGGCAGCCCGCCTCGAGTGGGATCGAATGCCCTGAATGCCTTGCATGGCAAGGCGTTCAGCGAGCGCAGCGAGGACTTTTCCGCCGCGCAGCGGCGGGAAAGTAACGGCATTTTTACAGGCTGTCGGAAAAGTCCTTAGACTTTTCCGACAGCCTGAACGTGCCGGAAGGTGCAACCTTCCGGCACGTTGTTCGTCTATTGAGACAGATGGTAAAATTTAAGGAAAATTCTATTGAAATTTTTACAAAAAGCGGTATGCTAGAGAGGACTGCAGCATAGGAGGAGACGAAATTGAGCGGATTGCGGAGCCTGCTGTACCGGGATACCTTTCCCCGGCTGGCGGCGGATCTTCGGGAGCAGCCGGGCAAGTGGCTGTCAAGGCTGGTATTTTTGCTGGGGCCCTGGGCCTCTTTTTGGATGGTGGAGATCCTAAATGAGAACGACGTGTTCTCCGATCTCTACGCCTGGCAGGTGCTGATGAACCTGATCTGGTACTACATATGGTTCGTGGTGTGCCGTCTGGCGCTGGGCCGGCGGAGGCGGGCGGCGGCCCTGGCGGCGGCGGTTTGCTTTCTGGTGGGACTGGTCAACCACTATGTGCTCCGGTTCCGGGGGCGCATTTTGTTTCCCGCCGATTTGACCGCCTGGCGGACGGCGGCCAATGTGGCCGACGCCTTCGACTTCTCCATCGACCTGGAGATGCAGCAGGCCCTGATCCTTCTTGTGGCCTATCTGGCCATGGTGTTCTTCTGCGTCCCCCAGAAAAAGCGGGACAAGATGCCCAAGCCCCTGGGGGCCGGACTCATCCTCTTTATCCTGGGCTACAATTTCGCGTTTTTCTGCACCGGCGCCCTCCCGGCCCTGGGGATCTACACCCAGCAGTGGGTGACCCAGGCCAACGGCTTCCTGCTGAACTTCACCGTGGCCATGCGGTACAGCTCGGTGGACAAGCCGGAGGATTACAGCCACGACAAGGTGCTGGAGCTGATGGAGGAGTACCCAGCGGTGGAGGGGGACGGCTCCGTCACCCAGCCGGTGAACATCATCGCCATCATGAACGAGTCCTTTGCGGATATGACCATATTTGAAAACCTGGCGGTCTCGGACGACCCCACCCCCTTTTTCCACTCCCTGGAGGAGAACACGGTGAAGGGGTGGATGTACTCCCCCGTCACCGGCGGCGGGACGGCCAGCGTGGAGTTTGAGTATCTCACCGGCTTCGCCACTATCTTCCAGCCGCCCCACACGGTGGCCTATCAGCTCTACACCGAGGAGGGCATGCCCTCCCTGGCCGCCCTGGCGGGCAGCCAGGGATATGAGAGCACCGCCTTTCACCCCTACCAGTCCTCCGGCTGGAACCGGCCCATTGTGTACAGCAACATGCGCTTCGACCATCAGATGTACCAGGAGGACGTGGAGGACCCCTATCTCATCCGGCGGTATATCTCCGACCAGTCGGATTATGAGAAGCTCTATGAGATCACTGACGGGAAGCAGGGGGATAAGACCTTCATCTTCAATGTGACCATGCAGAACCACAGCAGCTACGCCCAGGGCTGGAACAACCTGGAGAAAACCATCACCCTCCCGGACGTCCAGAAGGCGGCAGACACCACAGCGGAGCAGTACCTGTCCCTGATCCGGGCCGGCGACGACGCCCTGCGGGATCTGATCGAGCATTACAGCCAGAGTGAGGAGCCCACCATGGTGGTCTTTTTCGGCGACCATCAGCCGCCCCTGAAGAACGCCTTCTATGAACAGCTTTATGGCAAAAAGCTGTCTGAGCGCACCACCGAAGAGGTGATGCAGCAGTACGCCACCCCCTTCTTCATCTGGACCAACTACGACATAGAGGAGCGGCAGGACGTGGTCATCAGCCCCAATTTCCTGGGGGTGCTCACCGCCCAGATGGCCGGTCTGCCCCTCACCGGGTACATGAATTTTCTGTCCCAGCTCTATGAGGTGCTGCCGGTGATCACCCCGGTGGGCCTGATCTCCGCCCAGGGGGAGTTCCTCACCGAGGAGGAGCTCGATGAGGAGCAGCAGGAGTGGATCCTCACCTATGAGACGCTGAACTACTGCGGCATGGTGGACCTGTTCGACGAGGCAAGGCCCATGTACTGCCTGGATTAAAAAAACAGCCGCCCAACTGGGCGGCTTTCAGGCTGTCGGAAAAGTCTTTGGACTTTTTCGACAGCCTGAAAGAATGCCGATACTTTCCCACCGCTGCGCGGCGGAAAAGTCCTCGCTGCGCTCGCTGAACGCCTTGCCAAGCAAGGCATTCAGGGCATTCGATCCCACTCGAGGCGGGCTGCCGCCCCCTCGAGCTCCCCCGCCCTAACTTGAGTGGGATTCATCTCAACAGAGTTTTTTGACAAGCTGAACAGCCGCCCAACTGGGCGGCTGTTTTTGTTGGTTACAGCTGAAAGTCCTCGTCTTTGAGTCCGCTGAAGTCCGCCTTGGCGGGGCGGGGCGGGACCCGCTTGAGGGGGTCATACCGAAAGGCGCGGCAGTGAGACGCGCCGGACATGACGCCTTTCTTGTCGCACACCACCTGGTCCGCGTCCAGGGGGCGGCTGCGGGCGCAGTAGGAGCAGCGGGGATCGATGTTCTTTTGAAACAGGGCCATGAAAGGGCCTCCTTTTCCTGATGTGAAATCTTAACGTTTATTATACTCCCCGGAGCCGCTTTTTTCCACTGCTTTTTTTCACCGCCTGGAGGGCCAGGGCAAACAACAGCAGCCAGGTGCCCCAGGCGGATGCGGTGGAGATGGTGAGGGCCCGCTGAAAGTCCAGAGCGGCCAGGAGCTCCGTTTGCTCTGCCAGGTAGGCGGAGACGGGGGCCTCCAGGGGGAGGAGGGGGACCAGAAGCCCCAGCAGCGCGGCGGACAGTCCCCCGTGGAGGAGCTTTCCCACCAGATAGGTGCGCATGGACAGACCGCTGTCTCCCAGAAAGGCCAGCACCTGACAGTGGACGGACAGACCCGCCCACCCCAGCATGAAGGCGGCCATGGACAGCCGCCCGGACAGGGAGCCGCCGGTGAGGGAGGACACCCCTGATGAAACCTCCAGTACGCCGGTGAGCAGCCGCCGGGCCCAGGACTGGTCAAAGCCCAGGGGACCGAACAGCAGGGAGAGCAGCCGGGCCAGACAGGTGAGCACGCCGGTGAGGCTGAGCATGCGGATGATAACGGTAAAAAACAGCACAAAGGCGCAGATGTTCAGGGTGGAGGCCAGAGCCCCGGTGACCGAGTGGGTGAAGGCGGTGGGGAAAGAGGCGGTCTGAAACTGGACCCCCTGGAGCCGCCCACTGCGGGGGCCCTCCCCCGGGCGGTAGAAGCGGAACAGCAGCCCCACCAGCAGGGAGGCGGCCATGTGGACCAGGTAGAGGAGCAGCCCCAGGGCCCCGCTGCCGAAGATCCCGGCCCCCACCACCCCAAAGATGAAGGCGGGACCGGAGTTGTTGCAGAAGGCCAGCAGCCGCTCCGCCTCCGTCTTGGAGCACTGGCCGCTCTGGTAGAGGGAGATGGCCGTCCGGGCCCCCACCGGATAGCCCCCCACAAAGCCCAGGGCCAGGGCGGAGGCGCAGGCCCCGTTCACCCGGAACAGGGGCGCCATCACCGGCTGAAACAGCCGCCCCAGGTATCGGGACATCCCCAGCTCCACCACCAGGGAGGAGAGGACGAAGAAGGGGAACAGGGAGGGGACGATCACATTGCCGCACAGCTTCAGGCCGTCCCTCATGGCCCCCATGGCCTCCCCCGGCCACAGCACCAGGGCCAGCGCGGCGCACAGCAGCCCCAGGGCCAGCAGAAGCTCCCGGTATTGCCGCTTTCCCACCAGCCGCCCCACAGCGCTCCCTCCTTTATGCCTTGTATAAAGCATGTCAATCAGCCCTGACGGCGGGTCTTTTTCCGCCATACCGCGTTGATTTTCCTTGCAATCCACAAAGGATTTACGCGGCAAATCGCCTTGTCTGGCGAAAAAATTCCTCGCCGTTGGGCACATTTCCATGCTTCAAACAAGGCCTAGATCAAACTGGAAAAAGAATATGCGGAATGAGGGCAAAACTTGCTTGTCCCGGGGAAATTCCGACGGAAAAATACCAAAACGGGAAAAGAATTGCATCCTCCGCTTGCGGAACCCTGCAAAACCGATTATAATGAATAACAAGAAGGAGACAGTCGCCTTTTGGGAAAGGAGGCGCGGAACCATGAGCGCGCAGGATATTTTTGAGACCATCAGCAGCCAGTATTTTCAGCTGACCAACTCGGAGAAAAAAGTGGCCGACTATGTGCTGGCCCACCGGATGGACGCCCAGTACATGTCCATCTCCGAACTGGCGGAGGAGTGCGCGGTGGCCGACGCCACCATATCCCGGTTCTGCCGCCGCCTGGGGCTGGGGGGCTACAACACCTTCAAGCTGGAGCTGGCCAAGGCGTCCATGGCCGCCCACAGCGCCCGCCGGGCGGGAATGGAGGAGGGCGGCCGGGACGGCTTTGAGGCCATGTGCCGGGAGCGGATGCAGGAGAGCACCGCCGCCCTGGAGCAGACGGTGAAGCGGCTGGACCCGGAGGCCCTGAAGCGGGCGGCCGACCTGCTGTTCCAGGCGGGGAGGGTGCTGTGTATGGGGCAGGGGAGCTCCATGGTGCTGGCGGAGGAGGCCTGGACTCTGCTGTCCTCCATCTCCCCCAAATTTGCCCTGGTGCCAGACTCCCACCAGCAGATGGCCGCCCTGGCCCTGATGGAGGAGGGGGACGCGGCCCTGTACTTCTCCTACTCCGGTTCCACCCGGGAGATCCAGGACGCCCTGGAGGTGGCCCACGCCCGGAAGGGAAAGGTGATCCTGATCACCCGCTTTCCCAAGTCCCCCGGGGGGCTGAAGGCGGATGTGGTCCTCCAGTGCGGCTCCAACGAGGGACCCCTCCAGGCCGGGTCGGTTCCCGCCCGGGTGGCTCAGCTGTTTGTGCTGGACCTGCTGTACACCGAGCTGTTCCAGCGGGCTCCGGAGCAGGCGGTGGAGTGCCGGGAGCGCATCGCCGAAGCCATTGCACGAAGGCATGTATAGAAACATCCCCCCTTCCGACGGCGAAGCCGCCGGAAGGGGGGATGGATGTCAAAAAACCATCTTGCATGCGTTCGTTCTCGAAAGGGCAGAGCTCTTAGGTTTGCAACATAGGCGCAGCCCAAAAGAAGCCGTTTTTCCCACAGCCTCACGGGGGCCTGGCATTGAAATGCCTGACCTCCGTTTTTTTCGTCCCAGGTCCTCTGCGACGCATGACAACATTACAAACTGGTCCTAAGTCAGTACCAGGATCTCTTCGGCGATCCGCTCCCCCTCCAGCGCGCCCCGACCGAAGTCCACATAGGGGTGGTAGAGCCCCTCCAGCTCGTCGTGCATGGCCTTGGCCTGGGCCAGGGAGTCCACCGCCTCCTCCACCAGGGCGGCGGACACTTTCAGGGCGAAGCGCAGCCGGGGCCGGCAGCGGCGGAGCAGGTCCTGGTCCGCCATAGTCTCCAGCCGCAGGCGGCGGCAGGCCCGCCCCGGGTAGGGTTGGGCCGGAGTGGAGGTGACGAAGGCCAGCCCCGCCTCGGGCACCAGCAGGTGGGCCAGCCGCTCCGGAGCCATGGGGTCGGGGCAGGCCACCACGTCATAGCCCCCCAGCACCGCCCCGGAGAGCAGCCGGGCCAGCAGCGGGTGGGCCAGGCCGTACCGGTCGGACAGCTCATAGATCCGGGTGCACTGGGCGGACGCGGTGCCGTAGAGGGTCAGTACGCCCTTATGGGTCACCGCCCCCAGGAAGCGCTGCTTCACCGCCCCCGCCTCGCCGGTCTTTCTGGGCTTCAGCTCCCGGCTCAAAATGCCCCGGGCCCGCTTGGCCAGCTTCGCCTCCAGCTCCTCCGTCATCAGGGTGTCCCGCACGTCCTCCCGGATCTCGGCGGCCGCCCCCAGGCAGCGGTAGGCCCGCTGGTAGTGCTCCTTGTAGCCCCTCATGCACCCCTGGAGCTCCTCCCGCACCGCCTGGAGCCCCTCCCGGTCATAGCAAACGCCCAGGTTGACGTACTGCTCCACCACGCCGGGATACTTGGGCTCTATGACGTGGGGGGCCGTGCCGTCCACCAGGGCCGCCTTCAGCCGGGGCAGTACCACCCCGTCCAGGGAATCCGGGTCTCCGGAACACAGGATGTACTCCACCGTCTCCCCCGCCTGGGCGGCCTGGGCCGCCACCTGGCGCATGAGGGTGGACTTGCCGCAGCCCGGACCGCCCTTGATGATGTAAATGGCGTTGGCCGTCTCCGGGGGCAGCAGCTGGTCGTAGAGCGAGTAAAAGCCCTGGGGCGAGTTGGCCCCCAAAAAATATTGGATCTGATAGGTCTGAGACATGGATGCTTCCCTCCATTGGTTCCAAAATCTGTCCCAGACTATGCGCCTGAGCGCTCCGTGGTGCGAAAACCCCACTGGTCAACGGCGAAAATCTGCGGTATAATATCCCTTGCGCCGGGACGGCCCGCCGCCCCGGCCCCAACCGCGCACAAGGAAACTGGAGGAACGCCCATGACACATGAGAAGACGCGCTTTCTTGCCTATATCTGCCCCCGCTGCCGCCAGTCGGTGATCGTGGAGAAGGACGTATTCGCCCTGGCCGCCGCTCCGGCCCACATCAAGTGCCCCTGCGGCAAGTCGGAGCTGACCGTGGAGTTCATGCCCCAGCGGGTCACCTTAAGCGTCCCCTGCGTGGCCTGCGGCCGGGAGCACCTGGTCTCCTGCCCCTCCCACGCCTTTCTGCGGGAAAAGGCTCTGGCCTTCTCCTGCGCCGCCTCCGGCCTGGACTGCTGCTATGTGGGCGAGGAGGGCCCGGTATATGCCGCCACCGCCCGGCTGGAGCGGGCCATTGACAAGCTGGAGTCCCCCGACGGCTCCGGCCAGACCGAGGACGAGGAGAAGCCCCCCTTCCTGGACCCCCTGATCATGGAGGAGGTTTTGTCTGAGATCCGGGACATTGCCGCCCGGGGCGGCATCTCCTGCACCTGCGGCTCCAAAAACTGGACCTTCCAGGTGAATTACAGCTCGGTGGACCTGCAGTGCCGGGACTGCGGGGCCCAGATGCGCATTCCCGCCGCCACCGCCGACGATCTGGACGACATCTGCTGCAAGACCACGCTGCTGCTGCGGGGAAAGGAGTCCAAATGAGCCTCTTTTACGAGATGACCCTGCCCATCGACTCCCGGGACGTGGATGGGAACGGCTACTGCAAGGCCTCCGCCCTGCTGGGCCACATCCAGGAGGCGGCCACCCAGGCCGCCGAGCACGGGGGCTTCGGCCGGGACATGACCACAGACGGTTACCACGCCTTCTGGATGCTCACCCGGGTGTGGTATCAGCTCCGCCGCCCCCTGCGGTGGGAGGAGCCCCTCACCATCCGCACCTGGCACCGGGAGGACAAGGGGGCCACCATGTACCGGGACTACGACCTGTTTGTGGACGGGGAGGCGGTGGGCGAGTGTGTCTCCGCCTGGGTGCTGGCCAGCATGGACACCCGGCAGATCATCCGCCTTGCCACCGTGCACGAGCTGGACGGCACCGGCGGCGGGGAGCTGTGTAAAAACAAGAAGCTCTCCAAGCTCCGCCTGCCTCAGGACCTGGAGCTGGCCGGGCGGCGGAAGCTGCGTTACAGCGACACCGACCTGAACGGCCATGTGAACAACACCCGGTACGCCGACTTCGCCTGCGACGCCCTGGAGATGGAGCGCCTGGGCCCCGACCGGTTCCTGTCCTCCATGCAGATCGGCTATCTGGCCGAGTGCCGCCCCGGAGAGGAGCTGCTCCTCTGGACCAAGGAGCAGGACGGGACCCACTTCGTCCAGGGGATGGACGAAGGCGGCAAATCCCGCTTTGAGGCGGCGCTGATTTTTGGTGAAGTGCTTCCTTGACAACCCTTGTGACAACAGGGTACAATGGAATATCCAATACACATTTTTGTGATGACAGGCCCTGCGGTCCCCGCGGGGCGGAAGGAAAAGGAGTTGTAGCTTATGGTCAATCAGGACGCCGCCCAGAAGTTCGTCAAGCAGGGCCTCACCTTTGACGATGTGCTGCTGATCCCAGCGGCCAGCGACGTGTTGCCCGCCGACGTGGACCTGCACACCCAGCTGACGAAGAAGATTCGGCTGAATATCCCCCTGATCAGCGCTGCCATGGATACCGTCACCGAGTACCGCATGGCCATCGCCATCGCCCGGGAGGGCGGCATCGGCATCATCCATAAAAATATGTCTATCAGCCAGCAGGCCGAACAGGTGGACATGGTGAAGCGCTCCGAGAACGGGGTCATCACCAACCCCTTCTGGCTGGCTCCCGGCCACACCCTGGCCGAGGCGGACGAGCTGATGGCCAAGTTCCGCATCTCCGGCGTGCCCATCTGCGACAACGGCAAGCTCATCGGCATCATCACCAACCGGGACATGAAGTTCGAGACCGACATGAACCAGCTCATCGACAACGTGATGACCAAGGAAAACCTGGTCACCGCCCCCGAGGGCACCACCCTGGCCGAGGCCAAGGAGATCCTCCGCAAGCACAAGATCGAGAAGCTGCCCATCGTGGACAAGGACTTCCGTCTGAAGGGCCTCATCACCATCAAGGACATTGAGAAGGCCGAGGTATACCCCAACTCCGCCCGTGACGAGAAGGGCCGCCTGCTGGTGGGCGCCGCCATCGGCGTCACTGCCGACGTGCTGGATCGCGTGCGGGCCCTGGTGGAGGCCGGTGTGGACGTGCTCTGCCTGGACTCTGCCCACGGCCACTCCCACAACATCCTGGACTGCGTGCGCCGGGTGAAGGCCCTGTACCCCGACGTGCAGCTCATCGCCGGCAACGTGGCCACCGCCGAGGGCACCCGCGCCCTCATTGAGGCGGGCGCCGACTGCGTGAAGATCGGCATCGGCCCCGGCTCCATCTGCACCACCCGCGTGGTGGCCGGCATCGGCGTGCCCCAGATCACCGCCATCTATGACGCCGCCCGGGTGGCCGCCGAGTACGGCGTGCCCATCATCGCCGACGGCGGCGTGAAGTTCTCCGGCGACATTGTGAAGGCCATCGCCGCCGGCGGCAATGTGGTCATGATCGGCTCTCTGCTGGCCGGCTGTGAGGAGTCCCCCGGCGAGACCGAGATCTATCAGGGCCGTCAGTTCAAGACCTACCGCGGCATGGGCTCCCTGGCCGCCATGAACCACGGCTCCAAGGACCGCTACTTCCAGGAGAACAACAAGAAGCTGGTCCCCGAGGGCGTGGAGGGCCGCGTCCCCTACAAGGGAACCACCAGCGACACCATCTATCAGCTCATGGGCGGCCTGCGGGCCGGTATGGGCTACACCGGCTGCCACACCATCGAGGAGCTGCAGCAGAACGCCCAGTTCATGCAGATCACGGCCGCCGGCCTGCGGGAGTCCCACCCCCACGATATCTATATCACCAAGGAAGCTCCCAACTACACCATCAGCCCCGACTGATCACCGTTTCAGGGCCGCGCCTGCCGGCGCGGCCCATTTTTTATGATGCCGTCACAGAGGAGGAATCTGATATGGAGCGCTATACCCAGCGCCGGGAGGAGACCTGGGCCCTGGCGGAGGGGGCGGAGCTCTCCCGGGCCCTGGACCGGCTGGGCCGGTGCGAGGACCTGCTCTCCGACCTGGAGCGGGAACAGACCGAACTGGCCCAAAAGCTGGAGGAGCTGCGTCTTCAGGGGAAGAATAAGACCGTCCAGTTTAAGGAGCTGATGGCCCGAAAGCTGGTCAACCAGCAGCTCCGGCTGCGGCTGGAGCAGTACAGGCTCCCCTGATCTTATCTCCGGGGGAGCCGCCGGAATGGAGGAATCCCCATGTTGAATCAACTCTTGGACGGAGGGCTGCTCTTAGGGCTGCTCCTCCCCCTGTTTGGCACCACGCTGGGCGCGGGGTGTGTCTTTTTCCTGAAACACCAGATCCATCCCCTGGTGCAGAAGGCCCTTTTGGGCTTTGCCTCCGGGGTGATGGTGGCCGCCGCGGTGTGGTCCCTGCTCATCCCCGCCATGGACCAGTCCGCCCACCTGGGGCGGCTGGCCTTCCTGCCGGCGGCGGTGGGCTTTCTGCTGGGCATGGCCTTTCTGCTGCTGATGGACCAGCTGGTCCCCCACCTGCACCTGGGCAGCGAGAAGGCGGAGGGCCCCCACAGCAGCTTCAAGCGGCTGACCATGCTGGTGCTGGCGGTCACCCTCCACAACATCCCCGAGGGGATGGCGGTGGGCGTGGTGTTCGCCGGCATGCTCACCGGACAAGGCGAGATCACCCTCACCGGGGCCTTCGCCCTGTCCATTGGCATCGCCATCCAGAACTTCCCGGAGGGGGCCATCATCTCCCTCCCGCTTAAAAGCGAGGGGGCCAGCCGGGGGCGCGCCTTCCTGTACGGCCTGCTCTCCGGAGTGGTGGAACCTGTGGGCGCCCTGCTTACCATTCTGCTGGCCTCTCAGATCGCCCCTGCCCTCCCCTACCTCCTGGCCTTCGCCGCAGGGGCCATGCTCTATGTGGTGGTGGAGGAGCTCATCCCCGAGGCCAGCCAGGGGGACCACTCCAACCTGGGCACCATCGGCTTCGCCGTGGGTTTTGCCCTGATGATGATTTTGGACGTGGCCCTGGGGTAGCATTTGCGTTAAACTGCACGGAATCTTTGCCTTGATGTCGTTACCGCAAGCTGTGGATCGTCTGCGTCCGTGCAAACCTGGATGCTCGTCCTTTCTGTATCTCTCAAAGGGAAAACCATAGAGTAGTTTTGAGGACCAATCATTGTTGGTAAAATTTTTGGAAAAAGCCTTATTTCCGAGATGCAGAAGATAAGTTGACCGAAGGCCAAGAGAAGCCGCCACAGGCGGCATCCTCGGAAATGACGGAATCGCATCATATTCTGCCGTCTGCGGGCGGTGGAACTCCTTACAGAAGAGTTCTTTGACTTTCCTTGCCGTCTGAGGTATAATAAAGATGTGCAAATGGAACTTTCGAAGCTCTGGAAAGGAGTGTTTTCAATGAGTTTTGATCCCTATGAATTTGACCGGGACTACACCCCCAACCCTGCAAACCGGCGGGTGGTCACCGAAGGGGAGTATACCACCCGGACCTTCCTGTGGATGGTGCTGGGCCTGATGATTACCTTTGGCGTGGCGGTGGTGGGATGGATCACCAACCTGACGCTGTATGTGTATGTATACGCGCCTTTTGTTCAGCTGGCGGTGTTGATTGCCACCCTGGTCATGGCCTTTACCATGTCCGCCCGCATTGAGAAGATGTCGGTGGGGACGGCCCGGTCCATTTTTGTGGCCTTCTCCGCCCTGTTCGGGTTTACCCTGTCCATCTACCTGTATGTGTACCGGCTGGACAGCATCATCCTTGTGTTCCTGGCCACTGCCCTGTACTTCGGCGTGCTGGCGGCCTATGGACATTTCACCAAGCGGAACCTGGCGGGTATCGGTCCCATCCTGTTCTCCGGCCTGATCTTCCTGGTGGTGTTTGGACTGGTGAGCCTGTTCATCCCGGCTCTCACCGCCTTTGACACCATTGTATGCCTTATCGGCATCGCGGTGTTCCTGGGCTATACCGCCTACGATACCCAGCGCATCCGGGAGTACTACCATTACTATGCCGGCTATCCGGATATGATGGAAAAGGCGTCCATCTTCTCCGCGTTGCAGCTGTATCTGGACTTTATCAACCTGTTTTTGTACCTGCTTCGCTTCCTGGGCAAGAGCCGCAACTGAAAAATGCCGTTACTTTCCCGCCGCACAGCGGCGGGAAAGTCCTCGCTGCGCTCGCTGAACGCCTTGCCAAGCAAGGCATTCAGGGCATTCGATCCCACTCGAGGCGGGCTGCCGCCCCCTCGAGCTCCCCCGCCAAAACTGAGGCGCATTCTGCTCAACAGAGGTTTTTGACAAGCTGAAAAAATCCCGGCACCGCGGTGCCGGGATTTTTTCAGTCATGTCACCGCCAGGACAGGAGCACGTCCACGTCCTTGCGCTTGGGGGCGGGGCCCACCTCCGCCGGGTGTCCCACGGCGATGAGGGCCATCAGCTCCTGGTCCTGGGGGATCTCCAGGTAGGCCTGGAGGCGCTTGCGGTCGAACACCCCCATGATGACGGTGCCCAGCCCCAGGTCGTGGGCGGCCAGGCAGAAGGTCTGGGCGGCGATGCCGCAGTCGTAGTACTGCCAGCCGTCCTCCCGGTCGGTGGTGAAGGTGCCGTCCCGGTTGTAGCCGCAGCGGTCTTTTGCAAAGGTCTGGGCCACCAGCAGGGGAGCCCCCTTGATGATGTTGGGGTTGTTGGCTCCGGCCAGGCAGTACTCCTCGGCGATGGTGTTTTGGACCGCCGGGTCCTCAATGGCCAGATAGCGGCTGATCTGGGTGTTTTTCCAGCTGGGGGCGTAGGCGGCCAGGGCCACCACCTTCTCCAGCAGCTCGCGGCTCACCGGCTCGTCGGTAAATTTCCGAACGCTGCGCCGGGTGAGAATACAGGTCTGTGCGTCCATCAAGAAAATCCTCCTGGAACGATGATTGGGATGGGGTTATGGTAGACCGGAGCGAAACATTTGTCAAGGGCAGGGGAGAGAAAAATTTCCGCCCCCCGCCCTTTTCAAGGGGAGGGGGATATGGTACACTTACCCCAGGTGATTACATTATGATACGCATTCAAAATATTCCCCTGCCCATCGGCGGGGATCTGGAGCTTTTACGCAGGCGGGCGGGCAAGGCCCTTGGGGTGCGCCCCGGGGCGATTGAGGACCTTGTCCTGGTCCGGCAGTCCATCGACGCCCGGAAGAAGCAGGACGTGCACTACGTGTACACCGTGGACGTATCCCTGAAAAGCGGGGAGGAGCAGGCGGTGGAGCGGGCCGGAAAGAAAAACATCGCCCTGGTAACCCCCAAGCCCTATGTGTTCCCGGAGGTGAAGCGCCGCTCGGGGACCATGCCCGTGGTGGTGGGGATGGGACCGGCGGGGCTCTTTGCCGCCCTGTTTCTGGCCCGGAACGGCATCCCCAGCGTGGTGCTGGAGCGGGGCGAGGACGTGGACGCCCGCACCGCCAAGGTAGAGGGGTTCTGGGCCGGAGGAGCGCTGGACCCCGCTTCCAACGTACAGTTCGGGGAGGGGGGCGCGGGCACTTTCTCCGACGGGAAGTTGACCACCGGCACCCACGACCCCCGCATCTCGGCGGTGATGGACGCCCTGGTGGGGGCGGGGGCCCCGGCGGACGTGAAGTGGTCCCACAAGCCCCACATTGGCACCGACATTCTGCGGCAGGTGGTGAAGCGCATCCGCCAGGAGCTCATCGCCCTGGGGTGCGACGTGCGCTTCGGCCATCAGCTCACCGGCCTGGAGACCGGGGAGGGGATGCTCACCGGCGTGCGCGTGGAGGGCCCCCAGGGGGCGTACCGCCTGGACTGCGGCGCCCTGGTGCTGGCCCCGGGACACTCCGCCCGGGACACCTTTGCCATGCTCCACGGGGCGGGGGTGCCTATGGAGCAGAAGCCCTTCGCCATCGGGGTGCGCATTGAGCAGGACCAGGCCGCCGTCTCCCGGGCCCAGTACGGACACGCCTGGGAGCAGCTGCCCCCCTCGGACTACAAGCTGGCCTGCCACCTGCCCACCGGCCGGTCCGCCTTCACCTTCTGCGTGTGCCCCGGGGGAGAGGTGGTGGCCGCCGCCTCCGCCCCGGGGCAGGTGGTGACCAACGGCATGAGCTACCGGGCCCGGGACGGGAAGAACATCAACGGCGGCTTCCTGGTGGGGGTGGGTCCGGAGGACTTTTCGGCCTTCGGCTCCGACCCCCTGGCCGGGGTGCGCTTCCAGGAGCAGTGGGAGCATGCGGCCTTTCAGCTGGGGGGCGGGAACTTTTATGCCCCCGCCCAGCGGGTGGAGGACTTCCTCCTGAAACAGCCCTCCCAGGGGCCGGGGAGTATCCGGCCCACCTACCGCCCCGGGGTGACCTGGACGGAGCTGGACCGGTGTCTGCCCCGGGCGGTGGCCGACACCCTGCGGGGGGCCCTGCCCCTGATGGACCGGAAGCTCCGGGGCTTTGCCTGTCCGGACGGGGTGCTCACCGGAGTGGAGACCCGCTCCTCCTCGCCGGTGCGCATCCTCCGGGACGAGACCCTCCAGTCCGCCCTCCGGGGTCTCTACCCCTGCGGCGAAGGGGCCGGGTATGCGGGCGGAATTGTGTCCGCCGCGGTGGATGGCATCCGGGTGGCCGAGGCCATCGCCAAGGGATGACCGGCCCCTTCGCCGGGGCCCCGCCGCAGGTGGGGCGCGCGGCAGCGCGTACAAGCGTTTTTGCGGAGCAAAAACCTTGGCGGAGACACGGCTTTGCCGTGTCGAGCATTTTAATCGCCCAAGGGGCTCCCAGCGGTTTGTTTGCAAACCGCTGGGGACAGGGGCCGGGTATGCGGGCGGAATTGTGTCCGCCGCGGTGGATGGCATCCGGGTG
>ERZ1643247.1384-NODE-1384-length-22518-cov-8.084405_pt1 | contig 22518 bp, 23 predicted proteins | sample MGYA00579264_ERZ1643247 | MGnify/ENA primary metagenome ERZ1643247 (study PRJEB29033, sample SAMEA4952262) | chicken gut metagenome | biome: Broiler Chicken; feature: Gastrointestinal Tract; material: Caecum | place: Ireland | collected 2018 | study: Broiler... | reverse complement strand
CCTCATGATTGAGGGGCAGGGGGAGTTGAATAGGCGAAGCCTATTTTTTATTTCCGGCCGGATTTACATATTTTGCATATCAAAAATGAAAATTTTATGTTTCTAAATCAAATCTAAATAATTCTATGTTAAAATTGCTATAATTTTTTCCGGGTGGTGCTTATATGAAAGAACGGATACTGATTATAGAAGATGAAAAAGCCATACAGGATGTTTTATATGATTTATTGACAGACGCCGGGTATGAAGTGTTTCTGGCCGGTGATGGATTAGAGGGACTTTCGCTTTTCCGGTCACAGGCATTCGCACTCATTCTTTTAGATATTATGATGCCGAAAATTGACGGGTACGCGGTCTGCGAGTTGATCCGTCAGGAGTCTGGCGTCCCGGTTATTATGCTTACTGCTATGGATGATGAGGAAGCGCAGATCAGAGCATTTGAACTGAAGGTTGATGATTATATTACAAAACCTTTTTCTTTAAAACTTGTTTTAATGCGAATAGAGGCTGTCCTCAGACGCATCAGAGAAAAAACAGAAAATCAGAAAATATTGACTGCGCATGGAATTGAACTGAATGCAGACAGCTATGAAGTATGTAAAAATGGTATTCCTGTTAAACTGACGCAGCTGGAATTTGAGCTGTTACTGACCTTTCTGAAGCACAAAAATCAGGTCCTGACAAGGGAAAATCTTATTTCCCAGGTGTGGGGGTATGACTTTGCAGGGGATGAAAAAACAGTAAACATTCATATTATGAATTTACGGCGTAAATTAGATGTTGACTGTATCCATACGATACGAGGGGTGGGATATAAGTTTGAGAGCAAAAATTAAAAACAGTTTAAGCGTAAAAGTATTCCTGTGGATTGCCGGGTCTTTACTGTTCTGCAGTTTTCTTATTTACGGCTGTATTCTGGTATTTCTGCCCAAAAGTTATGTGGCTGTATCATCCGAATATATCAATGCGGAAATAGATAAATTGGTGGAAACCCTGTCTGAGACCAGACTTGAGAACGCAGAAAGTAAATTTGAAGAGTTTTGTGAAAAGAATCAGGCTGCGATCATAATCCAGTATAACGGGGAAAAGCATCAGTACGGCAATTCTTCCCAAGTATCTTCAGACAGTACGGAAATGATGTCTTTTGCTCAGGAAATAAAATTTGCAGATACGCCGGACAGTTATGTATTAAATATTGTCGTACCTGTTTCTTCCGACCGGGAACTGAATAATGCATTGCTGGAGCTGCTGCCGTTTCTTCTGGTAACCATCTTTGTTGTTTCATTTTCAGGGGCATGGCTGTGCAGCCGGCTGATTGCAAAGCCGATCATAGAAATCAGTGAAGTGTCGAAACGAATGGCAAAGCTGGATATGACATGGAAATGCAGGATTACCCGTTCTGATGAAATCGGAATACTTGCAGATAGTTTAAATACTATGTCAGAAGAGCTGTCTGATACTATGACTGAGCTTGAAACGGCCAACAGGCAGCTGAAATCGGAGATGGAGCATATTGAGGAACTGAATAAACAGAGGCAGTATTTTTTCGCCACGGCATCCCATGAATTAAAAACACCGGTTACCATTATTAAAGGACAGATAGAGAGCATGATTATGGGAATCGGGCGTTATAAAGATACAAGAAAAATTCTGCCGGAAACACTGCGGGAAATTGAAAATATGGAAAATCTTGTGAAAGAGATTTTGTCCATTTCAAAATCAGAATTGGGTGAAATCGATAATCTGTCGGTTCTGTCTGTGGAGGACAGTTTAAAACGTGTCTGCGAATACCTGCGGCCGTTAGCTGATGAAAAAAATATTGCAATAGAGCAGAAAACGGCAGACAATGTACAGATTACCGGAAATCAGTCTCTTTTTGAAAAAGCACTGCATAACATTATCAATAATGCAATCTGCCATTCGCCTGCCGGAACAGGCATATATATTACGCTTACGGAAAAAGAGCTGCTTGTCAGAAATGAGGGGATTACAATTCCGCCGGATGATCTGGAGAAAATATTTATGCCGTTTTATCGAGTGGAAAAGTCCCGCAACAAATTGACCGGCGGCACCGGATTGGGACTTTACCTTGTGAAGAATATTCTGGAACAGCATGGACTGCCATATAGGATAAAGAATGAGAAAAACGGGGTCTGCTTTAAAATCACAATAAATTCCCAGAATCTAAATCAAAACTAAATTGAAATAAAATCAAAACGAAACCGTCCTTCTTTATGATAGAAACAACATAAAAGAAAGGACGGTGTTTTTATGCACATTGGAAAACGGGTTTTTCTGTATCTGACCCGCAGAAAGTGGCAGAATCTTATTCTGTGCGGAGTTTTTTCCCTTATTTCATTTTCTGTATTAACCGGAATTTCGGTATTTACGGGTATTTCGCAGATATCGAAAGAACTGCGTTCGAATATCGGCGCTTCTTTTGATATCCGGCCTTATGAACAATTTGAGGCAGACAACGGTCAGTTTTCCGGTAATGGCACACCGGTGATCCATGAAAGATCTGTTCAGCAGATATTAGATGCGATCGGCGGGGAACTGAAAACATACAATACCGAGCACTACGGATTTGCAAAAGGACAGGATCTCTCATTTATTGCCGGAATGCAGCACAGTGAAGACAGTAATATGGGGCAGGTAATTGCGGTGAGGGACTCCGGCCTGACAAAAGCATTTTTTAATGAAGAATGCAGGCTGACAGAAGGGAGCCATATTAAACCGGAAGATAAAAATAAAATTCTTATCAGCAAAGAGCTTGCACAAGAAAATCAGCTGTCAGTGGGAGATACGATTCGGCTCACGCATGCAGAACTGGGAAGTGAAAACGGAGAGTACATTGATCTGATTAAAGAAAAGACTGCTTTTGCTGATGTGGAAATCAAAGGAATCTTTGAAATCAGAAACAGGACTGACAGCGGATTAAATCCAACTGCAAAGAAAGCGGAAAATATGATTTTCTCCGACAGGCAGCTGCTTTGCGGATTGAAAGAGCAGAAACAGGGGATCTATGAAGGAGAATTGTCCTTCTTTATTTCAGATCCGCTGCGCCTGAATGAAATAACGGAAAAAGTGGAGGACATAGATTCGATTGACTGGAAGAATCATATCATGCAGAAAAATGATTACAGATTTTCAAAGATTTCCGGTCAGTTACAGATGATACAGAATATTGTTGCTTCTCTGATTGCAGCAGTATCTGTTCTGGGAGTTGCGGTTTTAATGCTGATCATGACATTACGGTTAAGAGGAAGGATAAAGGAAGCAGGGATTTTACTTTCCATCGGCAGAAGAAAAAAAGAAATTATCGGCCAGTTTGTCATAGAAACAGTTTCCGTACTGATCATAGGATTTTTACTGGCTGCGGTTCTTTTCATTCCTGTATCCGCCCTGTTAAATACTTACTTATTTGGCACTGTCATACAGAAAACCATAGAAGGAATCCGGCCGGCAGCAGGAAACGCAGATTATCTGCAGCCTGACTTTTATAAAGGAATGCTGCTGCTGGTTGTGGAAACCGGTGTGACGGCTTTCACAGTTGTTATGTCAGGTGCAGTGGTACTTTCACTTAAGCCCAGGGAAATACTGGCTAAAATGAGTTAGGAGGAATTTCAGATGAATTTTTTAAAACGGGCCGTAAAATATTGCTTCAGACAGCGGCTGCGCAGTTTATTGCTTTTTTTAACGTTTACGCTGCTGTTAACAACCGTATTAATTGCAGTTTCCAGCAAGAAGGCTGTCCGGCAGGGAACAGAACAGATAAAAGAGACGGTCGGGGCTTCTGTCCGTATAGAAATTGATACAAATGACAGGAATAATTATGGCGCTGCCGAGGATTATGGGAATGGGGCGTCCGGATTTACCTATAACGGGGACTTTATCACACAAAAAATAGTTGACAGAATAGCAGGTCTTACGAATGTTATCGGATATAACGCCAAAAGTTCCGAGGGATTCTGGGGAATTCCCGGGAGCTTTGAACCACTGCCCGGCATGATAAATGCGAAGGGACTGGCAACCCCTTATCAGTCTCTGCTCGATTCGTCCTTAGATACGAAATTTCTGAATGGAACTTACAGGTTAGAAGAAGGACGGCATATAAAACCGGATGACAGATATGCCGCACTGATTTCAAAAGAACTGGCGGAGAGGAACAATCTTGCTGTTGGCGATAAAATTACTTTTCAGAATTCGATTGATGAAGAGGGAACTTCTACATTTACTATTTTAGGAATATTCAGCGGAACAGAAGGAATGACGCATTCGGCGATAACACCGGATGGGCTTGTCTGCCTGGCAGTGTTTGCTGCTTCCTGTACGGTAATCTGCTTAAAACCAAGAGATATTTTAACAAAAATGGACTAGGAGGAGACAGAATGAGCGTATTATCATTTTCAGATTTAAGTTACAGTTACGATAGAAAAAGGAATGTATTCAGCAATATCAGCGCGGAAATGGAACTGGGGAAAATATATGCAATTCTGGGGGCATCCGGCTGCGGGAAAACAACACTTCTTTCTTTACTGGGAGGACTGGACACTGCGGCAAGAGGAAAAATATTATTTAACGGAAAAGATATTATGGAAAGCGGTCTGGAAAATCACCGCCGCAATCATGTTTCTTTTATTTTTCAGTCATATAATCTTATTGATTATATGACACCGGTGGAGAATGTAGCATTAACAAGCAAATTGCCGGCGGAACCTGTCCTGGAAAAATGGGGCTGACCAAAGAAGAAATGAAGCGGAATGTTTTACAGCTTTCCGGCGGGCAGCAGCAGCGTGTGGCGATTGCAAGGGCACTGGCTTCGGAAGCGCCGGTTATCTTAGCTGACGAACCTACGGGGAATCTTGATGAAGATACGGCAATGTCAATTATGCAGATCCTGGAGGAAAGTGTGCGCCGGATGAAAAAATGTGCAGTTATTGTTACGCATTCTCATGAAATCGCAAAAAGAGCAGATGTGGTATTTCATTTGAAAAGAGGGGCGCTTCAGATTAAGAAAAAATAGGCGTATGAGTCTGGAAAAAATATTTATCCGGAATCAATCCTCAAAGATTATATTTTCCCTATCAGGCAGATAAACGCTGATTTCCCGTATCAGAAGGACATTTATGATAAAAATGCAACTTGTTTTTGAAAAAAAGATGTAATAAAATAGCAATATGTTTTTGTAGTGAATCATGCTGTGTCCGTGGAAAGAGAAAAGGAGTTCCTATGAGAGAAGACATGAAATCAACGATTGCAGATACCTTTTCCCAGATGCTTGAAAAGGAAGATATAGATAAGATCACAGTGACCAAACTGATCACAGAGTGCCACATCTCCCGGCAGACGTTTTATTACCATTTCCGGGATATTATGGATGTGCTGGACTGGACGTTCCGCCGTTCTACACAGGAGCTTGCACAGCGAAGTCTGGAGGCGGAAGACAGGGTGGAAGCGCTGACAACGTATGTATCCTTTGTCAGACAGAACCGGGCAAAGCTGGAAAAACTGCTCTATTCCCGCAGATGGATCCAGATTGAGGTCATGCTGACAGAATCGGTTATGGTCTATCTGACGGAACTGGCCCGCGGAAAAGGAAAGGATATTCCTCTCAGCGTTGACGACATGGAAGTGATGCTGAGATTTTATGCCAGCGGTATGGTGGGAGTTCTGCTTCATTATGTGGGAAAACCTCATCTGGACGAAAAGAAACTGGTGATTCAGATGGAGAAGATAATTACCGGAAAGATGTTCCAGGGAAATCATGGATAAATATTGAAAACAGATAATCATATTGAATAAATTATATTGAATAAGAAAAAGCGCTTCTTTTCATCGGCATACCGGTGGGAAGAAACGCTTTTTTCAATTATGGCAAACCAGCTCCGGAGTACGGAGCCCGGACAGCTTTTTGCAATTCCGGAATGTGCCTTGCGTCATTTCCGGTCATTTTACAGTTCGATTTTTTTCATTCCTGCCGCTTCAATCAGAAGCGCAATTCCCATAATCACCAGATAAGCACACAGAATATAATTCAGCGCCAGTGCAGAGACAAAGGGAAGCAGAAGAAATACTACTGCCAGGATAATATTGAGCACTCCGCTGAAGGTCAGAGTTCCTGCATGGGGAATGCGGTAGTACCGGAGCCGTGACGCGAAGGAAAGCTTTTCTGCCCCGTTAAAGATCAGCAGAAAGGCCAGCATAAATGTAACGACCTGCACAGTCAGCTGAATCGGCATAACAAGAAGCATAATACCGATCAGCACGTTCAGTATACCGGATATGATCAGCATATAATCCCTGAAGTAATATGTCATAGACGCAAATGTAATAAAATGATAAATTCCGATCCCGATCACGGCAACTGCAGCCAGATACTGGATCACGGCAAAAATCCCAATCGGGAATACAGCGGTCAGTATGCCCGCAATAAGCAGCAGCGCTCCCAGGATCAGGTAGATTGTACGGATTCTTTTCCGCCCGTTGTTCCAGGCGTTAATCATTTCCTGTACATAGTCAAAATCTGAATCAAACCATCTCATCATTCATTGCCCCTTTCATAATATTGTATAATCTGCAGTTTTTCTGTATCGGATCCGGCTTTTATCCGCGAACCTGTCTGCCGTGATCCGGTAATTTCAATATAGCTGAGGAATGCGTTCACTGCCACTTATAATTTCTCTGCTCTGTCTTTACACTATTCGGAATGTGTCAGCTTTTTTTACAGATTTCCGGATTTGTCAGGACAGATCGGAAAAATTGAGAGTCGCACCGGAAAATAATATCTGCTATATAAAAAATGTAGGGTTTATAAAGCGGCGGAAAGGAGGATGTCTTTCCATGAATATTGATGATAGTGTATTTGCCATTAAATTATATGAGATGGAAGAGCAGTATGGAAAACTGCAGTGCAGGATCCGGATCTGTGAACAGGGCGGCAGAGATAAAATTCATTCCGAACTTCAGAAGGCCCGGGAAGAGTATAAGGAAAATACACTGCTGCTGGAAGAAAAGGCAAGGACATGCCGGTCTCAGGCTGTAAGCAGACTGTCCCAGGCACAGCTGGATTACAGACACAAGATCGGAGAGATCATGAAAAAACAGATTATCAGTGATCTCCATACCCAGGACAGCAGTCCGCAGGAAGATGAGGAAGAAGCAGACATGCTTTATGCAGAATTTGCTATGGATTTTGCTACGCTGGCTATGCAGCAGGCTCTGATTTCAGCGCTGACCGCGCTGGACGGGCAGAAATCCGCGGAAAATTCTGACAGGAAACAGAATGCGGAAGGTACAGATACAGAGACAGAACAAAAGAAAGGAGCAGATGTGGAATGCAGGAAGTGAAAAAACCAAAAAAGCCATTGATTTATTATTATGTAATCGTGCTTGCAGTTTTGCTGATCTTTAATTTTCTGTTTATGCCCTGGGCGGCGGAACGGAGAGTAACAGAGGTCGGATATGACAAATTTATTGAGATGACGGAAGAAAAAGATATAGGTCAGGTTGAAATCAATCAGGAGGACAATGAGATTGTCTTTACGGATAAGGATGGAGACGCTATTTACAAAACCGGGATGGTGGAGGATACGGATCTGACGCAGAGACTGTATGACTCCGGCGCCAAGTTTTCCGGTCAGATTGTAGAGCAGATGTCGCCGATTCTTTCCATTCTTCTTTCCTGGATCCTTCCGGTTGTGATCTTTATCGCCATCGGACAGTATATGTCCCGTAAGCTGATGAAGAAGGCGGGCGGCCCCAATTCCATGATATTCGGGAACGGGAAGAGCAATGCAAAAGTATATGTCAAGTCTTCAGAAGGCATCAAGTTTTCGGATGTGGCAGGAGAAGACGAGGCCAAGGAAAATCTTGCGGAAATCGTGGATTACCTGCATAATCCGGGAAAATACAGAGAAGTCGGCGCAACAGTGCCGAAAGGCATTCTCCTGGTAGGCCCTCCCGGAACCGGTAAGACTATGCTGGCAAAGGCTGTAGCCGGAGAGGCCAATGTGCCGTTTTTCTCCATGTCCGGTTCAGAATTTGTTGAAATGTTCGTCGGCATGGGCGCCTCCAAAGTCCGGGATCTGTTCAAGCAGGCCAAGGAAAAGGCTCCGTGTATCGTGTTTATTGACGAGATTGACGCCATCGGCCAGAAACGTGACGGCCGTGTAGGCGGCAATGATGAGCGGGAGCAGACGCTGAACCAGCTGCTTACGGAAATGGATGGATTTGAAACAAACAACGGTGTCATCATCCTGGCGGCGACAAACCGCCCCGAGTCTCTGGATCCGGCTCTTACCAGACCGGGCCGGTTTGACCGGAGAGTTCCGGTGGAACTGCCGGATCTCAAAGGCCGTGAAGAAATTCTGAAGGTTCATGCAAAGAAGGTAAAACTTGACGAAACAGTGGATTTCAACAAGATCGCACGTATGGCTTCCGGAGCTTCCGGAGCAGAGCTGGCCAATATTGTAAATGAGGCAGCGCTGCGGGCGGTAAGAGAGAACCGGCGTTTCGTGACCCAGGCAGATCTGGAAGAGAGTATTGAAGTTGTTATTGCAGGATACCAGAAGAAAAACGCAATCCTTACCGATCAGGAGAAGAAAGTGGTCTCATACCACGAAATCGGGCATGCGCTTGTTGCGGCAAAACAGAGTAATTCCGCTCCGGTTCAGAAGATTACGATTGTGCCCCGTACGTCCGGTGCGCTGGGCTATACCATGCAGGTTGAGGAAGGAAATCATTATCTTATGAGCCAGGAGGAACTGGAGAATAAGATCGCTACCCTGACCGGAGGAAGAGCGGCAGAGGAGCTTGTGTTCCACTCTGCATCCACCGGAGCATCCAATGATATTGAACAGGCGACCAAACTTGCCCGGTCCATGATTACCCGCTACGGCATGAGCAAAGATTTTGACATGGTGGCCATGGAGACGGTGACCAACCAGTATCTGGGCGGGGACACATCCTTAACCTGTTCTATGGAAACCCAGACGGAAATCGACCGTCAGGTGGTGGAACTTGTGAAAAAACAGCATGAAAAAGCTGCAAAGATTCTGGAAGAGAACCGGTCAAAACTGGATGAGCTGGCCGATTATCTTTACGACAAAGAAACAATTACGGGAGAGGAATTCATGCAGATATTAAATGCATGACCGGATCCCGGCGGCAAGTACATGGGACGGAATCCTTGTGTATCCGGTCCTGTGATAAATCATAAAAATACAAAATAGAATCTGTACAGAAGAAGAGAAAGGCGGAATTACGAATGGGAAAGTCAATCAAAGAAACAATGCAGGAATTTACCGTAAATCAGGCGCTGAAATATCTGGAAGGCAATCCGGAAGAAAATATTCCGAAACTGATGTCTTTTGTAGATCGTTTTATGCCGAAGGACTGGTACACAAGCCAGCGGAATGCGATCCGGAAAGCAATTGAAGATAAAAATAACTGGTATCAGCTGATTTTAAGACTTTATGAACTGGATCCGGGTGTGCGCAGGTCGTTTTTCCAGAACTTTATTACAAATGCCAGCCTGAAGGGAAGCGCTACGCAGGATGAGATGTCAAAGAAATACAACTGCAACATTCCATGGGCGATTCTGCTCGATCCGACGACAGCCTGCAATCTGAACTGCACAGGATGCTGGGCTGCGGAATACGGCCATCAGTTCAACTTAACTCTGGAGGACATTGATTCGATCGTCCGTCAGGGCAAGGAACTGGGAACCTATATGTATATTTACACAGGCGGCGAGCCTACCGTACGTAAGAAAGATATCTTTAAGATCTGCGAGATGCATCCGGACTGCGAGTTCCTTGCATTTACAAATGGCACCATGATCGACGAAGAATTCTGCCAGGAAATGCTGCGGGTAAAGAACTTTGTGCCTGCCATCAGCCTGGAGGGCTTTGAGAAGGCCAACGACGGCCGCCGGGGAGAAGGCGTATACCACAAAGTACGGCACGCGATGGAGCTGATGAAAGAACATAAGCTGCCCTTCGGAATCTCAGTCTGCTATACAAGCCAGAATTTTGAGGATGTCAGCAGCGAAGCGTTCTATGACATGATGATCGAAAGCGGAGCACTGTTTGTATGGTACTTCCATTATATGCCGGTAGGACACGGCGCAGTGACAGATCTGCTTCCGACGCCGGAGCAGAGAGAAGAGATGTATCACCGTATCCGTCATTTCCGTGAGACCAAGCCGATCTTCGGTATGGACTTTCAGAACGACGGCGAGTATGTCGGAGGCTGTATCGCCGGCGGCAGAAGATATCTGCACATCAATGCGAAAGGTGACGTGGAGCCATGCGTATTTATTCACTACTCCAATGTAAATATCCATGACTGTTCACTGCTGGACGCCCTGAGAAGCCCGATCTTCCAGGCATACCACGACAATCAGCCCTTTAACGGCAACCATCTGCGTCCCTGCCCCATGCTGGAGAATCCGGAGCGCCTGAGAAAGCTGGTCAAAGATACCGGCGCTGTGAATACCGATTACCAGGATCCGGAGAGTGTAGACGATCTGTGCGACAGATGCGAGCCCTACGCCGAGAACTGGAAACCGACGGCAGATAAACTGTGGGAAGAAAGTCATCCGCAGAAATAAACAGATTCGGATTTGTCGAAGGAAATCTCCGGAAGCAGGAAAGGAAACCAGAAGACAAAGAAGTTTTTGTAAGACGGATTCAGAAGATGGAAACAGGAAATTCTGATTCCGTTCCATGAGTTAAGAAAAATAACAGAACCTGAGAATCAGCTAAAAGCAGGATTTACAGCGTGCTAACTCGCATGCGCTCAGACAGAGCCCGCTGTAAATCCCAACGCTGATTCTCAGGTTCCTATTTTTCTAAACTCATTCCAGAGTCATCAGAATTTCCTGTTCCCATCTTCTGAAAGACGCATCCAAAAACTTTCTGTCCTTCCGCTTTTCTCTCCTCAGTTCGGAAATTCCCTTCGCAATTCCTCATAAGACAAAAGCAAAGGGGCACTTTAACGGAGAAGAACTCAGGCGATCCTGTCAGGCAGTACCGCCGCTTGGGCTCCGGTTACCTGCGGTCAGAACAGCTCCGGCCGGGCGCTGTCCTGTTCAACCGTTGTCTTTGCCGTTAAAGCTCCCTTTTGATTTGGTTTTATGAGGAATTGCGAAGAGAACGTCTGCTTTGGAAAAGCGGGAATAAGCAGGAGTTTCTCACGGATAGAATACACAGGAGATACCGGATATGGAATTCTGGTGACTCGGAGGAATCTGTCAGAAAAACCGGGGATCCGGAATCCGATTAAAAGCAATGCCTGAGATGAAAACTCACGATGTTCGGACAGCTTCATCTCAGGCATTAACATCAGATTCCAGATCTCCGGTTTTTCTAAGATTCCGGAGCGGAGCCAGAATTCCATATCCGGTATCTCCGTCCGATTCTATTCAGAACTTCTGAATATTTTCGGTATTTCTTAATCTAAGTTCCCTTCGACAAATCCGAATTCGTCTCTATTTGAAAAAATGCACCGGAGCGGGTATAATTTCTGTATTGAGATAAAGGAGAAAAAGACTATGGTTATAATTAATGAAGAGAAGTGTATCGGCTGCGGACTTTGTGCAAAGGACTGTCCGGCGGCTAAGATCAGGATTCACGAAGGAAAGGCGGCCTGGTCCGGGGAGTGTATTCAGTGCGGCCACTGTGTGGCGGTCTGTCCCAGGGCAGCGGTGAGTATTCCGGAGTATGATATGGATGACGTAGAAGAATATGATCCGGAGACATTTAAAGTGCAGCCGGAGAATTTCCTCCATGCGGTCAAGTTCAGGAGAAGTATCCGGAATTTTCAGGACAGAAAACTGGAGAGGGAATGTCTTGAGCGGATTCTGCAGGCCGGACGGTATACCCCTACTGCAAAAAATCAGCAGGCATGCCGTTTTATTGTTCTTCAGGAGGAACTGGAGGAATTTAAGGATCTGCTCTGGCAGCAGGTACCGGAGCTGGCGGATGAGATGAAAGAGAAAATGCCGCATTACGCCATGTTGTTTAAATTTCTGTACCGCAGGAGAAAGAAAGATCCGAAAGATGATGGATTGTTCTTTAACACGCCGGCATGTATTCTGATTGCCGCGGACAATCCTCTGGACGGCGGTCTGGCGGCGGCAAATATAGAGAACATGGCAGTGGCAGAGGGCGCCGGTGTGCTTTACAGCGGTTATCTGACCCGGATTATAGAAGCCTGTCCCTCCCTGAAAGAATGGCTGGGGATTCCGGACACACCGCTGGTGTGCTGTATGCTGGCCGGGTATCCCGGGGTTACATATAAGAGAACAGCGCCCAGAAAAAAGGCAGATATTGTCTGGAGATAGAATGGAAAAATTTCAGATACGGAAACACAAAAATGCGGATCCGGCTTAAACCAGATCCGCATTTTTGTGTATGGTTTCACGGATAATATTTTCAACGTAATCACCAATGTGGCGTTTGGTATCTTTATCCAGCTGGTCCGGGTAGATCGGTTTTCCATACTCAATTACGACGTGGGTTTTCTTTATCCGCGGCATATGTTTTTCAAAGATTTCTGCTGTATTGTTCAGGGAAATGGGAACAATGGGACAGCCGGTCTTTGTGGAAATTTTAAAAGCACCGTCTTTAAACGGCAGCATGGTCAGTTCTTCGCCTTCATTGCGCGTACCTTCCGGGAACACACAGATGGAAATGCCGTTTTTGATATAGTCGATTGCCTGCAGAATGGTCTTTAACCCTTCTTTCGGGTTCGTTCTGTCCAGGAACAGGCAGTATACACGTTTCATCCAGCTGGTCAGAGTAAGATAGCGCTTCATTTCTTTCTTTGCAATATACCCGGTCAGTCTTTTACATCTGCTGTATGTCAGCAGAATGTCAAAATAGCTCCGGTGGTTGCCGATAAAAAGCACCGCTTCATCCGGGACATTTTCTTCTCCGATAACTGTCGCCCTGACACCGGTTATTTTCAGAATGACTTTGAATCCCCACTGGACGATCCGCAGGGAACTGATGTCCCGCGCATAGGGGTTAAATTTTCCGATCATCCATTCCGCGATAAGGATGGGAATCGTAAGAATGAGATAGGCGATCAGAAATATTACGATACATATAAATCGAAACATATTATGAGTCCTCTTTTTCTGTTTAGTAAAACGAAAGTACAGAGCAGGAAAACAGGGCTGTGTTTTCCTGCTCTGATACAGCATAAAACCATTATACAGCGGCAAATTGGAAAAAACAAGACAGGGGTGGAAGATTGTGCCTTAATTTGATAAACATTTACATTTCTGTAACAGCCTTTTTACTTTAAAAAGAATAGCCGGGCTGCGGCGCGCATATGATATAGGGAAATATACCGGGTCCGGGTCTGGTTTCCGGGTCCAGGGAAATATAAAGCAGGCCGGATCTGAAAAACGGCCTGGGAACGGGGAGTTGGATCAGATCAGGAGAGCAAAGGCAGCAGTCCGGAAGAGACGTTCTGTCTGGTTTGCGCTGGCCGCGGCGGCAGCATTTTCTGTCTGCATACCGGGATGCGTAAGACGGACAGATACGGAAGAAAAAATCAGAGATCTGGAATTTACGGTACTGGATAAGGAAGAAGTGCCGCCCGGACTGAGCGGGGTGATTGAGGAGAAAAAGGAAAAAACGTTTCAGATTTCCTATGGGGATCAGGGGATCCTCTATATTGCAGAGGGGTACGGCGGCCAGCCCACGTCAGGCTATAGTGTGGCGGTAGATTCTCTGTATGAGACAGAGGATGCGGTCTGTATCCATACAAGTCTGATGGGACCGGAAAAGGGGGAAGAAACAGAAGAAACCGTTACATATCCATATGTAGTAGTGCAGCTGGAATATATCGGAAAGGATGTCATATTTAATTAGAAGGCTATAATTCGTTGAGGAGGAGAATCATGGAGCTGATCAGAAAACCGGTGCATTATACACAGGAGGGAAAGAGAATTTTCGACCAGTTTTATCTGGATGAGGATTACAATGTTCCGGAAGCAAAAGATGATGTGCAGAGAATTATACAGGGTACCGGGGAGGTGCGGACAGAGGATATCCGTCCGGTGGAAAATTATGTGAGAGTTACGGGAAAAGTGTATTTTCAGATCCTTTATATCACTGCGTCGGGGGATCCCAGACCGGCTGTGCTGGAGGGCAAGATACCTTTTGAAGAGATGGTTTACGCGGAAGGGACAGAAGGGGAGACTTACTATATTCAGAATGTGCGGACAGAGTTTACCGCAACGGTGGTTCACTCAAGAAAGCTGAGTCTCAGGGTAATGGTTGAGATGGAGGTTGGCCGGGAAAGCCTGAAGGATGAGGAAACGACGGTGGACATTGAAAGCGAGATTCCGGTGTACTGCAGAAAACAGAAAATCAATCTGCTTACACTGGCGGTTTCGAAAAAGGATACATACCGGATTAAAGAGGCGGTTACGCTTCCCGGGACGAAGGAAAGTATCGGTCAGATTCTGCTTACGGACATCAGCAGCAGAAAGCTGGATATACGACCGGCAGGGGATGAACTTCAGATCCGGGGTGAACTGCTTGTTTTCTGCATGTATCTGTCCGGGGAGGAGAAGACGGACTGGATTTCCCAGACCGTGCCTTATGAGGGGAGGATCCCCTGTGAGGGATCTGCTGATGGGATGTACTATCACATCCAGTATTCCCTTGAAGATACTTTGATTGACATTCGGATGGATGAGGACGGAGAAATGCGGATTCTGGGCATTGAGGCTTCCCTGGCGCTGCGCATCAATTTATACGGAGAAGAGGAGACGGAACTGCTCAGTGATCTTTATTCTCTGGAAAAGGAGTGTGTATTTGATACCCGGCAGGCGGAATATGAAGAACTGCTTATGCAGAATCAGTCAAAGTGCAAGATAACCGAACGCCTTTCCCTTCCTGAACTGAAGGATGATGTGCTGCAGATTATCCACAGCAACGGAAGCATTCAGGTGGAAAATACACAGAACACTTCAGAGGGAATCCGGGTGGAGGGAATTCTGCATATTACCTTCCTGTATATAAGGGCGGATGACACGGAACCTTTCGGAAGCTGGCAGGGAATGGTTCCATTTGGCTATCTCATAGAATGCCCGGAGATGCCGGAGGACGTAAGAAGCAGTATGGCATGCCATGTTGAACAGCTGCTCATAACACTGGCCGGAAGCGAAGAAGTGGAAGTCAAGGCGGTACTGGCCTTTGACGCATTTCTGCGAAAACCCGTATCCACAGCAGTAATCACTGACGTTGAACTAAGGCCGGCGGATCTGGAAAAACAGGAAAAAAGGCCGGGAATCGTGGGCCATATTGTTCAGAACGGGGAAGACTTATGGGGGCTGGCCAAAAAATACATGACTACCGTAGAAGGAATCATGGAAATAAATGGCCTGGAAAGCGAAAAAATCAAAACAGGGGATAAATTATTGATTTTTAAAGAGAATATGAGTATACTATAAGAATAATGTATACAAGATACACGAGGAAGTCCGTTCCCCTTTTCGGAAACAATTCTGACATTTCCGGAAAAAGGGGACGGACCCCTTTGGTGAGAATTGTCAGACTTCTTTGAAAAAAGAGGTCTGATCCTATATGGAGGAAACGGGATGAACCAGATGGATTTGAGGGCGCTGGCAAAGATTAATCTTGGACTGGATGTACTTGGGAAGCAGGAAAACGGCTATCACACAGTAAGGATGGTTATGCAGACCATTTATCTCTATGATGAAGTGAGACTGAACCGGAGAAAGGAGCCGGGAGTTGAGATCGTTACAAATCTTCCCTATCTGCCCACAGGCGAGGGAAATATTGCCTATAAGGCGGCCAGACTTCTTCAGGATGAATTTGACATAAAAGAAGGGGTCAGGATTTCACTGAAAAAACATATTCCGGTGGCGGCAGGCCTGGCAGGCGGCAGCTCCAACGCGGCGGCAGTGCTTTTCGGCATGAACCGCATGTTCGGACTGGGGCTGAGTATGGACGAGCTGATGGAACGGGGGGTAAAGCTGGGAGCAGACGTGCCTTACTGCATTATGCGGGGGACTGTTCTGGCAGAAGGCATCGGGGAGCGGCTGAGCGTTCTTCCTCCTATGCCGAAATGTACTGTCCTTATCGCCAAGCCCCCGGTCAGCGTATCTACCCGCACGGTGTATGAGGCTCTTGATTCCAGGGAAATTGCGGTTCATCCGGATATTGACGGCATAATCAGAGGGCTGGAAAAAGGAGATCTGAAAGCCGTGGCGGGCGCCATGGGAAATGTGCTGGAAGACGTGACAATTCCCATGCATCCGGTAATTGAAGAGATTAAAAATGAGATGAAAGCGGCAGGGGCTCTGGGTGCAATGATGAGCGGAAGCGGACCGACGGTATTCGGGCTGTTTGAGAGCCGGATTGACGCGAAGAATGCCCAGAGAAGAATCCGGGAGAAAGCACTGACAAAGCAGGTGTATGTAACGGGCATACACAGTGTTAGGAGGAATTGAAATGGGAACAGATTTTGAAGTGACGATGGATGAGTATCTTCCATTAAGAGATGTTGTGTTTAACACATTAAGAAGAGCCATACTGCGGGGGGAACTGAAACCCGGAGAGAGGCTGATGGAGATTCAGCTTGCAAATAAACTGGGGGTGAGCCGTACGCCCATCCGGGAAGCCATCCGCAAGCTGGAACTGGAGGGACTGGTTCTTATGATTCCCAGAAGGGGAGCGGAAGTGGCGGAAATCACGGAAAAAAATCTCAGAGACGTACTGGAAGTACGCTGCGCCCTGGAGGAACTGGCCGTACAGCTGGCATGTGACCGCATGGATGAAGAAGGGCTTGTCAGACTCAAAGCGGCGGCAGAAAAATTCCGGGAAGTGCTGGACAGTGATGATATCACCCAGATCGCCCAGGCCGACGTACTTTTTCATGACGTTATATATACGGCGACGGACAATAAGCGTCTCATTCAGCTTCTGAATAATCTGCGGGAGCAGATGTACCGGTACCGGATCGAATATCTCAAAAAGAAAGAGTGCTATCCCCAGCTGATAGAAGAACATCAGGCTGTGATCGATGCGATTGCCGCGAAGGACAAGCAGAAGGCCACAGAAATTACCGGAAGGCATATCAATAATCAGGCAGATACAGTAGTGGGTACCCTGCGGCATAAAGAAGAAAAAGAATAAAACAGCAGGACTTTCGGGGAACAATTCTGAAAATTTGGGCAGAAGGGGACGGACCCTTTATCAAAGGGGTCTGTCCCCTTTGAATAAAATTTCCATATTTGTCCATACTTTTTGTATATTCAGAACAAATATGGAGGTTTTACATAATGTGCAGAAGTTTTTCAGATAGATTTTTTGTTAAAAGGAATGCGGAGAAAATTATTTTTCTTTTGGCGGTGCTGACGGCGTCTCTGGTGACGGTGATGGGGCTCTGGCATGTGGAAGCTGCCGGGCGGATGGAGCTGCAGCAGCATCTGGCCGGCGAGGTCCTGCGTTTTCATGTGATTGCAAACAGCGACAGCGACGAGGATCAGGAACTGAAACTTCAGGTGCGGGATGCGGTACTGGATTATTTCGCAGATGAGATGCCGGAGAGCGGAGATGCTTCTCAGGCGGCCGCCTGGGCGCGGGAGCATATGGATGAAATTGAGGCGGTGGGCAGGTCGGTACTGGCAGAGGCAGGATCAGATGAGACTGTCAATGCGGCTGTAACTACCTGTTTTTTCCCGGACAGAACGTACGGAGGTCTTACGTTTCCGGCGGGGAATTATGAGGCGCTGCGTGTAGAGATCGGCGCAGCCAGGGGCCATAACTGGTGGTGTGTACTCTATCCGAATCTGTGCTTTCTGGATTCCACAAATGCGGTCATGCCGGATGAAGGCAAACAGAAGCTGAAAGATGTACTGACGGAAGAGGAATATTCCGGTATCACAGCAACATCCAGATTTAAAATAGGATGGTTTTTCTGGTAAAAAGCAGTATTTAGATAACAGGAGATAAAATGATAGAAAATGACTGAGTTTCTGATAAAACATTTTATAAAAGATTATAAGGAAGTGGAGAAGGTGTCCGTGCGGACGGCATATGGTGTGCTGGCCAGCATTGTGGGCATCTTCTGCAATGTTTTTTTATTCGCGGTAAAATTTGTGGTAGGATTTATTCTGCACAGTGTATCTGTTACGGCAGACGCCTTTAACAATCTTTCAGATGCAGGATCTTCCATTATCAGTTTTGCAGGAGTGAAGATGGCGGAGAAGCCGGCCGACCGGGATCATCCGTTCGGACACGGAAGAATCGAGTACATTGCGGCTCTTGTCGTATCCTTTCTTGTGCTGGAAGTGGGCTTCACTTTCCTGAAAGATTCCATTGGCAAGATCCGGACGCCGGAGGAGCTGAATTTCCAGACCGTTTCCGTGATAATCCTGATTCTTTCCATAGCAGTAAAGCTGTGGCTGGGGATGTTTAACAGGAAACTGGGCGAAAAGATCGATTCCAAAGTAATGATGGCAGTATTTACTGATTCCATGGGAGACGTCATCACAACGGGTGCTACGATTCTGTCTCTTATCTTTTTCCGTTTCACAGGAATCAATATTGACGGAATTGTAGGTGTCGGCGTGGCGCTGGTTGTCATGTGGGCAGGCGTTGGAATCGCAAAAGATACGCTGGAACCTCTGATCGGTGAAGCAATTGATCCGGAGATTTATAAGGAAATCAAAAATTTTGTGGAGAGCTATGACGGCATTGAAGGAACCCATGATCTGCTTGTACATAACTATGGACCGGGACGGAGTATGGCGTCCATTCATGCAGAGGTGCCGAATGATGTGGATATTGAACAGTCCCATGAGATCATTGACCGGATTGAACGGGAGGCGGCAAAAAAACTGGGAATCTTTCTGGTAATCCATATGGATCCGGTGGAAATGAAAGATCAGAGAGTCATCCGTATCCGTAACAATGCGGTACAGATTCTCAAAGAGCTGGATCCGGCGTGTTCGATCCATGATTTCCGTGTCGTACGCGGGGAAAAACAGATCAATCTCATTTTTGATATGGTGATCCCTATTGAATATGATGAAAAGATGCGGGAACAACTTCCGCGGCAGCTGACAGAGCGGCTGAAGGAGGCAGATCCCAGATATGAGTGCGTAATAACTGTAGAGTATGATTATGTTGCGAAAAATAAGGAGTGATACTGTTATGGCAGACATGAAAAAGAACAGATTTGAATTTGAGGCGCGAGTACGCTACAGCGAGATCGACCACAGAGGAACCATGACACTGCCGGCACTGATCAATTATTTTCAGGACTGCAGCACCTTTCATTCAGAAGCTGTGGGCCTGGGAATGAATCGCCTGAAACAGGACAAAAAGGCCTGGATTCTTTCCTACTGGCAGATCATAGTAAAGCGCTATCCGGGGCTGTGCGAGAAAATAACGACAGGTACATTTGCCACAGAGTTTAAAGGCCTGTATGGGAACCGTAACTTCTATATGAAAGACGAAGCCGGAGAGCAGATCGCCTGCGCCAATTCCATCTGGGTATTTATGGATCTGGAAAAAGGCCGGCCGGCCCGGCCCGCTCCGGAATATATCGACGCATACGGGACAGAAGAACCTCTTGAGATGCCTTATGAAGGGCGGAAAATCGAGCTTCCGGCAGAAGCCCGGGAGCGGGAACCCTTTCCGGTGCGCAAGTACCATATTGATACCAATGAACATGTAAATAACTGTCAGTATGTGCAGATGGCGCTGGAAATGCTTCCGGGAGATATTCAGATCCGCCAGGCAAGAGTAGACTATAAAAAATCAGCAGTGCTTGGCGATATGATCCGTCCCCGCCTGTCCGAGGAAAAGGACAGGACAGTGGTGGAGCTCTGCGACGAAGACGGAAAACCATATGCGGTAGTGGAATTAAAATAGAATATTTCCAGAAAAGAAAAGGCGCAGAGCGGAATCCGGAATTCCGTTCTGCGCCTGATTTGGTTCATCACATTCCTTTCAGAACTTCTTCCAGCACATCTTCTGCGAACACCCCGGCATGGGAAGCGTGATCCGATACGCCCGGAGCGGAACCGGATACCGCATAGCTTGTCCCTGCCAGTTCCAGCATCTCAATATCATTCTGCTGATCCCCAATGGAAATACATTCCTCTGCACGGATGTGAAAATAATCAAGAAATGTCTGCAGGGCAGTCCCTTTGTTCACATTCGGCGGAATAAAATCAATCCAGATATTTCCGGAAGTCACAGCCCGGATTTCCGGGGCAAACAGGTCTGTCAGATGCTTCAGGTATTCCAGGATAACCTGCTGGCTGTCGATCAGATTGCACACGGCGATTTTGATGAAAGGGCCTTTCGCTTTTGAAATGTCGTCTACAATCTCTGTTGTATTTCCCATAACGTTACAGATGTGGTTTACAAATGCCGGATTGCGTCCGTCGATTACGGAAGTGTCCTCCCTTGAAAGCAGAATATCAAAATTCGGCGTTTTTCTGATCTCAGTAATAATGCGCTGAATCAGATCTTCGCTGAGAAGAGAGCGGAAAATCACTTTTCCGTCATGGACACAGAGAGCGCCGTTTTCCGCTATATAAGAAATCTCATCCTTTATTTCATGAAAAAGACGCTGCTCATTGTCATACTGCCGGCCGCTGGCCGCAATGAACCGGACGCCCTTTCCGGTCAGTCTGTGTACAAGATCAAGTACCCGGGGAGACAGACTCTGCTCGCCGCCGTGCAGAAGCGTGCCGTCCAGGTCGCTCGCTATCAGTTTTATCATAATGAAATATCCTCCGTTTAACAGATGCATTCTCCATAGTAGTATATCGGAAAAGTATCGGCGCGTAAACTTTTTTCTGGCTGCGGCAAAGTTAAAAGAAGGTAAATGGCAGGTTAGAATAAAGGTGTATATTTATGTAACAAACAAGAAATAGTTGTAACTTCTTTGTAATAGTAATATAATATAGGCTGTGTGAAAAACAGATATTTCCATCTGAGTTCAGGCATAGAAATAAAACGAAGAGATTAAGAGGATAAAATTATGGGAAAATATTTTGGGACAGACGGTTTCCGCGGCGAGGCAAATGTAGTGCTTACTGTGGAGCATGCGTTTAAAGTGGGAAGATATCTTGGCTGGTATTTGGGACAGGAGCATAAGGCCAGAGTTGTGATCGGAAAAGATACAAGAAGAAGCAGCTATATGTTCGAGTATGCTCTTGCGGCAGGACTGACCGCGTCCGGAGCAGACGCATACCTTCTGCATGTAACTACAACACCCAGCGTTTCTTACGTGGTAAGGACAGAGAATTTTGACTGCGGAATCATGATTTCCGCCAGCCACAATCCATTTTATGACAATGGAATCAAAGTGATCAACAGCGCCGGACACAAGATGGAGGCGGAAGTTGAAGAGAAGATTGAAGCATATATTGACGGCAGGACAGAGGAACTGCCGCTGGCGGTAAAGGAAAATATCGGACGCACGATAGATTATTCGGCCGGCAGGAACAGATATATCGGTCATCTTATTGCACTGGCAACACGTTCATTCAAAGACATGAAAGTGGGACTGGACTGCGCAAACGGAAGCTCCTTCTCTATTGCCAAGAGTGTATTTGACGCCCTTGGCGCAAAAACATATGTGATTAACAATGAGCCGGACGGAACAAATATCAATACAGACTGCGGCTCTACTCATATTCATGTGCTCCAGGAGTTTGTAAAAGAAAACAAACTGGACGTGGGATTTGCATATGACGGGGACGCGGACCGGTGTATTGCCGTAGATGAAAACGGCAATGTGGTAGACGGCGACCGGATCCTGTATGTCTGCGGTAAATATCTGATGGAACAGGGCCGTCTCAAGGACAACACGATTGTGACCACGGTTATGTCCAACCTGGGTCTGTATAAAGCCTGCGATAAGATCGGCATGAAATACGAGCAGACTGCAGTGGGCGATAAATATGTTTATGAAAACATGATGAAGAACGGATTCGTACTGGGCGGCGAGCAGTCCGGCCATATTATCTTCAGCAAACATGCCAAAACAGGTGACGGAATCCTTACTTCCCTGATGCTGATGGAAGTCATTCTTGAGAAAAAACAGACACTGGGCAAACTTGCCGATGAAGTAAAGATCTATCCCCAGATTCTGAAAAATGTCCGCGTAAAGGATAAAAAGACCGCAAGAGAGAATCCGGCGGTTACAGCAGCGGTTCAGAAGGCTGCTGATGAACTGGGAAATGAGGGACGAATCCTCGTAAGAGAAAGCGGTACGGAGCCTGTGATCCGCGTTATGGTAGAGGCGGCTTCAGATGAGATCTGCGAGAAATACGTGGATGGGGTCATAGAAGTTATAAAAGCAGAGGGGCTGACGGAGTAATTCGGATTTGCTGAAGGGAACTTAGATTAAGAAATACCGGAAAATATTCGGAAATTCTGAATAGAATCGGACGGAGATATGGGATGTGGGATCCTTATTCCGTTCCGGAATCTGAGAAAAATA
>ERZ1643247.1383-NODE-1383-length-22535-cov-8.336343_pt1 | contig 22535 bp, 13 predicted proteins | sample MGYA00579264_ERZ1643247 | MGnify/ENA primary metagenome ERZ1643247 (study PRJEB29033, sample SAMEA4952262) | chicken gut metagenome | biome: Broiler Chicken; feature: Gastrointestinal Tract; material: Caecum | place: Ireland | collected 2018 | study: Broiler... | reverse complement strand
CTGCATGCGCTTGAAGCGGATGAGCGCGTCGATGATGGTGTTGTCGAGCGCGTGCCCGAGGTGCAGCTGCCCCGTAATGTTGGGGGGCGGGATAACGATGGTGAACGGGATCTTGGAAGGGTCCGCTTCCGCGCGGAAGTAGCCCTTGTCCGTCCACTCCTTATACAGCCTGTCTTCAAACGCTTTCGGATCGTAATTCTTCTGCATATCCATGTTCTGCTGCCCTCTGCTTTCTCTCTTTTACGGCGCTCTTTTCTCGCACCCGCGCCGATCTTGCCGTATGGAACATTATAGTAAATCGGGGCGCGGTTGTCAAATAAAAACGCGGGCGGGAAACGTTCGCCGCGGGGATTTTTCCTGCCGCCGCGAACGCGCGCCATGCACACGCCGCTCCCCGCCCCGCATACCATGTAGTATTGATTTCCGCCTTCGAACGGGCGGCGCGCAGAAAAGCGAGCCGGCGCTTCGGCGGAAAACCAAACACGGAGAAACAATACATGAAAAAAATCTTAGCAGCGATCCTGTGCGCCCTCTTTGCGGTGCTGCCCTTCGCCGCCTGCACCGAGGGCGGCGACGGCAAAACGATCCGCCTCAACGAGGTGACGCACTCCATTTTCTATGCGCCGCTGTACGCGGCGGAGGCGCTCGGGTACTTCGAGGAAGAGGGCATCACCATCGAACTCACCAACGGCGGCGGCGCGGACAACGTGATGGCGGCGGTGCTTTCGGGCAGCGCGGACATCGGCTTCTGCGGGCCGGAAGCGGCGCTGTACGTGCTCATCGGCGGGTCGGACGACGTGCCCACGGTATTCGGGCAGCTGACCAAGCGCGACGGCTCGTTCCTCGTTTCGCGCGTGGACGAAAAAGACACCTTTGACTGGGCGACTTCGCTCGAAGGCAAAGAAATTCTGGCAGGGCGCCCCGGCGGCGTGCCCGCGATGACCTTCGAATACGTGCTCAACAACAACGGGCTGTACGACGGCACGAACGTGACGATGAACTACGACGTGAACTTCAACTACATGACGGCGGCGTTCGAATCGGGCATAGCGGACTACTGCACGATGTTCGAGCCCGTCGCCTCCGACTACGAGGCTGCGGGCAAGGGCTACGTCGTCGCGTCCGTCGGCGAGGAATCGGGCGAAGTGCCCTACACCTGCTTTATCGCCAAGGAGAGCTGGCTGGATAAGAACGGCGAAACGGCGGACGGGTTCCTGCGCGCGGTCATGCGGGCGATCGAATACGTGAAGACGACGGACAGCGCCGCCGTGGCAGAGCTCCTCGTTCCCTATTTCGACGGCACGGGCGAAGCCGCGATCGCGACTTCGCTGGACAGCTACAAGGCGATCGACGCCTGGCAGGAGGACATGACGATGACGGAGGACGCGTTCGAACGCCTTCTGGACATCATCGACAACGCGGGCGAGCTGGAAAAGCGCGTGCCGCTGACCGACCTTGCGGACCTGGAGCGCTCCGCCGCGGTGTATGCGGCGCTGCACGCGGCGTAAGGGGCGGATAGCGCCGCCCCGTACGGCGGCAACGGAGAAAACACCAATGGAAAACGATCGGAAGCACATGCTCGAATTCAGGGACGTGCGGCTCACCTACCATACCAAGGCGGGAGAGACGCTCGCTGCCGAGCACATGAGCTTTTATGTGGACGAGGGGGAGTTCATTGCGGTGATCGGCCCTTCGGGCTGCGGCAAAACGACGGTGCTTTCGCTCGCGGCGGGGCTGATACGCCCCTCTGCGGGCGAGGTGCTCGTCCGCGGCGGCGCGGCACAGACGGGGAACATCGGCTACATGCTGCAAAAAGATGAGCTGTTCCCCTGGCGCACGGTGGAACAAAACATCGTGCTGCCGCTGGAGATACGCAAAAAAAACACGCCCGAACACAGGCGGCGCGCCCTGGCGCTCGCCGAAAAATACGGGCTGGGCGGCTTTTTGAAGCACTACCCCGCGCAGCTTTCGGGCGGGATGCGGCAGCGCGCGGCGCTCATCCGCACCCTCGCCTCCGACCCGGGCATCCTGCTGCTCGACGAACCCTTCTCCGCGCTCGACTATCAGACGCGGCTGAACGTATGCGAGGACGTCTGCCGCGTCATCCGCGGCGAAAAAAAGACGGCACTGCTCATCACGCACGATATTTCGGAGGCGATCTCCATCGCCGACCGCGTGCTCGTGCTGAGCGCGCGACCCGCGCGGGTGGTCGCCTCGCACAAAATGGATTTTACCGAAGTTTCCCCGCTCAAACGCAGGGAGTCGCCGCAGTTCTCGGGCTGGTTCGAACTGCTGTGGAAGGAGCTGAACTTATGAAAAACGAACAGAAAAAAACGGCGCGCCTCTGCGGCGCGCGCGGCGGAAAACCGCCATACTCGCGCGAACACTGCCTGTTCCTGAAAAAACGGCGGCGGGAAAGCGTCCTCGTGCAGGCACTGCGCTTCGGGCTGCTGCTCGTCATCCTCGGCGTATGGGAGCTCGTCGCGCAGCTGCGCATCGTCGACCCCTTTATCATCAGTTCGCCCTCGCGTATCTGCGCGACCATCGCGGACCTTGCGGCGAACGGCACGCTGTTCTACCACATCGGCACGACGCTGTGGGAAACGCTCGCGGGGTTCGCGATCGCCGTGGTACTCGGCACGCTCATCGCCCTGCTGCTTTGGTGGAGCGAACGCGCGCGGCGGGTGCTCGAACCGTACATCGTCGTGCTGAACAGCCTGCCCAAGATCGCGCTCGGGCCGGTCATCATCGTGTGGTTCGGCACGGGCTCGACCGCCATCCTGTTCATGACGGTGCTCGTGGGCATCATCGTCGCCATCATGAACATGCTCGGCGGGTTCGCGGCGACGGACCCGGGCAAGATCCTGCTGCTGCGCTCGATGGGCGCGAGCAAATTCCAGATCCTGACAAAGCTGGTGCTGCCCTCGTCCATCCCCGCGTTCATCGGCATGCTGAAGATCTGCGTCGGCATGGCGTGGATCGGCTCGATCATGGGCGAATACATCAGCTCGAACGCCGGCTTAGGCTACCTTATCGTCTACGGCGGGCAGGTGTTCCGCCTCGACCTTGTGATGGCGGCGACGGTGATCCTGTGCGTGCTGGCGGCGGGCATGTACGCGCTTGTCGCGCTGGCGGAAAAACTGCTCGTCAAAAAATGAGCGGCGCAGCGAAAAGGCGCACGCGGCGAGGAACGCCAGCCCCGCCCCGCCGATGAGCGGGTACACGAAGCGGACGATGTGTGTAAGCCCGAACAGCGAAAACAAAAACATGCACGCGCACAGCAGCGCGCGCCCGAGCGGCGCGCGCTTTTTGCCGCCGAATAAGTTGTGCAGCGGGTAATAGGAGGCGATAAGGGTGGTGAAGATGCCGCACGCGCTGACCGCGGCAAACACGACGCCCGCCGCGCCGCCCGCCCCGACCGCGCGCAGAAAAGGCATCTCCGCATACAGCGCGTCCCCCGCCGCGGCGATATTCGCGAGTACGACCGCCGCCCCGAACCCGACGAGCCCCGCCGCGAGCGCACAGCCCGCGCCGCCCGTTCCCCTGCCGCCGCTCGCCGCGCCCGCGTCGCAGGCGACGGGCGCGGCGAGGAACACGTTCATCGAAACGTACAGCAAAACGCGGACCATGCCGCCGAACGCGTCCGCCTCCGCCGGCTGCCGCACATACACCGCCGCGCCCGGTACGGCGGCATAGAAGGCGAGGAAGAGCAGGATGGCGGGCACGAGCACAAGGTTGACGGCGAACAGCCCGCGCATGCCTGCATGGGCGAGCGCGAACACGAGCAGCACGCCCGCAAGCGAAACGAGGTACCGCCACGCGCCGAGCCCGAACCCCTCCCCCGCCAGCGCCGCCAGCCCCGCGAGCATGCTGCCGCAGGTCACGAAGGAGCCGACAAGGACCGCCGCGCGCACGAGCGCCGCGCGCCTGCCGAAGACCGCCTGCACCGTTCCCGCAAACCCGCCGTACCGCCTGCCGCATTCGAAGAGCAGGAAAAAACAGCCGAAAAAGAGGAGCGCCGCCGCCGCGATGTACGGCAGGAACCCCTGCGAGGGAAAAAAGCGGACGAGCTCCGTCCCCGAAATAAAGCCCGCGCCGATGACCGAACCCGTCAGCGCGAACCCCGCCTTTGCCGCACCCGCAAGCGCCTTCCCCGCCTTCGCCGCGCCCGCAAGCGCGCCCGCTCCGTTTTGCAGGCGCCTGCCCGCTCCGAACAGTCTGTTCATACCCCTATCCTATTCGCGCGGTCGCCCGCGATATGCCTCTCCGCGCCCCGCTTCCGCAAAAAAAGCCCCGCGCCGAGCGACGCCGGAAAAATAATGTTCTTTTTATACAGCCGCCTGCACCGCAGGCGGCTCGCGCTTTTACAGCTTTCCGCAAACGCCACCGGCGGCTTCGCTTAAACTTTGAGCATACCGCGCACCGCCTCTTCCAGCGCGGTCAGCTTTGCCGCGTTTTCCGCAGGGTCACCCGAAACGGTGAGATATACCTTGATGAGCGGCTCCGTGCCCGACGGGCGCAGGATGACCTGCGCGCCGCCTGCCAAGTCGTATTGCAGCACGTCGGACTTGGGCAGGTCGAAATCGGTCTGCGTCAGGTAGTCGGTCGTCTGCAAAACGGGCAGCTCCGCCAACTGACGCGGGCTTTCTTTCCGCACAGCCGCGAGCAGCCGCCGCATCCTTTCCGCGCCCTCCGCCCCGGGGAAGGAATATGTCAGCAATTTGTGCGCGTACGTTCCGTACTGCGCGTAGATCTCGCGCATGCGCTGCGCGAGCGTTTTGCCCTGTTTTTTATAACAGGACGCCATTTCCGCGACCAGCATGCACGCGCCGACGGCGTCCTTATCCCGCACATAGCTCCCCGCGAGGTACCCGTAACTCTCTTCGAACCCGAGCACAAAATCCTGCGCCCTGCCCGCGCGCTCGAGTTTGCCGATCTGTTCGCCGATGTATTTGAAGCCCGTCAGCACATTGACCAGCGTCACGCCGTACGCCTGCGCGACGCGCTCCGCAAGGCGCGTGGTGACGATCGTTTTGATCACGACGGGAGCCTTTGGCAGCGTCCCCTCCGCCTTACGGACGGAGAGAAGGAAGTCCATCAGCAGAACGCCGACCTCGTTCCCGCTCATCAGCCTGTATTCCGCACCGTCCCGCACGGCGATGCCCACCCTGTCCGCGTCGGGGTCGGTCGCAAGCAGCAGATCCGCCTCCGCTTCGGCGGCGTATTTCAGCCCGAGCGCCATGGCTTCGGGCTTTTCGGGGTTGGGGTACGGGCAGGTCGGGAAATTCCCGTCGGGTGTTGCCTGTTCGCGCACGAGGCGCACGTCCTGCACGCCGATGCGCGCGAGCATCTTCGGCACGATCCTGTACCCCGTTCCGTTCAGCGGCGTATAGACGATGTGCAGCCCGTCCGCCGCGCACACGCTCCGCTCGGAAACAGCGCGCAAAAACGCCTCCTCGACCTCTTCGCCGATGAAGGCGATCCCGCCCCGTTCAACGTACCGTTCAAAGGGTTCGGGGTCGACGGAAAAACAATCGACGCGGCCGATGCTGTCGGTGATCGCCGCCGCGGCATGGTCGGTGATCTGGCAGCCGTCGCCGCCGTACACCTTGTACCCGTTGTACTTTGCGGGGTTGTGGCTTGCCGTGATCATCACGCCGACCGCCGCATGAAAATACCGCACCGCAAAGGAAAGGAAGGGCGTGGGCATCAGCTCGCGGACGAGGTGCACGCGGATCCCGTTCGCCGCAAACACGCACGCGGCGCGGCGGGCGAACACGTCCGAACCGATGCGGCTATCGTAACTGATGACCGCCGTATCGCCGCCGCTGCCCTTCACATAGTCCGCCACGCCCTGCGTCGCCTTGCCGACGGTATAAATGTTCATGCAGTTCGTGCCCGCGCCGATCTCGCCGCGCAGCCCGCCCGTGCCGAATTGCAGTTCGCGGTAGAAGCGGTTTTCGATCTCCTTTTCGTCGCCCGCGATCGACGCCAGCTCGGCGCGCAGCGCGCCGTCCCGCACCTTTTCCGTCCATTCTTTGTATACGTCTTTATACATATTCGCTCCTTTCCGTTCCTGTCCGCGGCACTTCGTGCCGCTTGCCGCGCCCGCCCAACGGCGTGCCGCGTAAAAATACCGCCCCGCCGTTCGGGCGGGGGCGCCCGGCCCTGCTGCTATATCCTGCACTCCTCTGCAAGATATTGTACAAGTTCCTTGAAGTCACAGGTCGCAAGCCCGATGTATTGGTCGGCGCAGCCGTAATACACATACAATGTTCCGTCTTTCACCGCCGCTCCTGTCGGGAACACGCACCCCTCGTAGATGCCGCTCAGTTCAAATTCCCGATCGGGCTCCATCAGCCACTCCTTCGTCCGCGCAAGCACCTTCTTCGGCTCGTTCTGATCGAGCAGCACCGCACCCACGCGGTACACCCCCTTCGCGTCCACCCCGTGGTACAGCATCAGCCACCCTTCCTCCGTCCGGATCGGCGGCGTGCCCGCGCCGATCCGCTGCTCTTCCCACCACTGCTCGCCCGTGATCAGAAGCTGCGGCGCTTCGTAACGCAGCAAATCCTCCCCGTACGAGATCCACACCGACGGCATCTTCACCCCCGCGTCCTTGTACTTCGGGCGCGATACGCGCACATACTTCCCCTTCACCTTTTCGGGAAAGAGCAGCACGTCCCTGTCGTCCACCGTCGGATCCGTCAGCCGCCCGAGCTTTTTGTAATGCTCAAAGTCTTTCGTCGCCGCAAGGTAGCTGATCGTCGTATTCTCCCGCGCGTACTGCGGCAGTTCTTCGCCGTATACGTCCGTATCTTCCAGATACATCGGCGGGCGGGAAACGCCCTCCACCCACGGCTCCAACCAATACTGCCCCGGCGCGTACGCGCGCGCCGCATAGGTGAGCAGGTACAGATCCCCCATCTTCACCAGCCGCGGGTCCTCCACGCAGCCGCCGTCCGGCTCGTCGCGGTGCCCCTCGAACACGGGCGCGTTCCCCACGCGCGTGAAGTGTTTGCCGTCGCGGCTTTCCGCCAGCCCCAGACGGATCTGGTGCCTTTTATCGTTCCCCGCCGCTCGGTAGAGCATGATGAATTTTTCCCCGTCGTACACCACCGCGGGGTTCAGCACACACCGCTCCTCCCATGCGTTCGCGGGGTTCGGCGTCAGGATCGGGTTGCCTTCGTATTTTGTGAACTTCATTGCCGTTCTTTCCTCATTGTATGATTTGCGCCCGCTTTGCGGGCGCAGTACCATTATAGCGGTTGCCGGAGCGGTTTTCTCGCTCTTTTTCGTTCGGGAATTGCTTTTTTTCGTACCCGCGTGGGCAAATACGCGCGCCCTATTGCAGGCAGTAAGAAATGAGCATCCTGTAATCGGTCATACAGCTGTTTTCGGGCGAAGGCTTCGGCTGGTAATTGATGGGCAGCACGCCGCCCTCCAGTTCGCCGATGCGCTCGCCGCGTTCGATGAACGCGCGCAGGCGCTTGACGGCGTAATCGCAGCGGGCAAGCTGCCCCCCGTTGTACAGGTGATGCACTTCCAGCCCGAACGGGCGGTTGTCGTGCAAAAAATAGTCGTCAAACACGTCGATGAGCGCCGCGATCTTCTCTTTGAGCTTTTCGATCTCGGCGACCGCCTTTTCTGCCTCCGCCCTGTCTCCTTTGGCATAGGCGGCGCGGATGCGCGCAGGAAGCGGCGCCTTGACGGCGAGCGCGCGCATGACTGCCTCCGCCATGGCGAACACATGCCCGAACGCTCCGCCTTTCAGAGCGGCGTATTCCTCCGCCAGCGCCGCATAGGCGTTTTCGATGCCGTCCGTCAGGAACAGATCGAAATTGCCGAGCAGCAGATCGGTGTAAAAGGTCCAGAACGAGCTGGAGCTCAGGCTTCCGCGTTCCGTCTTCAGCGGGTCGTCTATGTAGTCGAGCGCGAGCATGTCGTCGAAAGAAGCCCCCGTGACGGAGCGAAAGCGCTCTTTATCCAGCCCTTCGCCGCCGTCGTACCTGCCGCCTGCATATTCCGCAGCCACGTACAGCGAAGGCAGAGCGGCGTAAACGGAACAGCGCGCCACGTTATCCGACCAGAGCGTGACCATATAGTGCCCGACCCCTTTTTCGTGGCAGACCTTCATCTGCGGCAGGATCCGCGCGATCGAATAGCGGTTGCAGGGACCGAACCCGAGGTACTTCCATACCCCGCCCGCATAGGCGACGTTTTTCCCGTAGCGGCGGATGTTGTCGATCATGCCGCCCAGTTTCGCCTCGTCGCTTTCCATATAGTCCCACAGAAAAACGAGCGCGTCGTCCGGCAGGCAGGCGCGCACCTGCTCCGCCGTAACGCTTGTGTTGTCCGTTTCGATGAGCATGTCCCCCCACATTTCGCAGGTGTAGCCGTACTTTTTCAGGATAGGCAGCACGCGCTGCAGGTGGCGCAGGATCAGCTCTTTTTTATCGGCGGGGCCGTGCTTTTTGAGGTACTCGCCCGTTCCGATGCCGAACGCCTCGTCCAGCCCGATGTGGATGATGCGCGAGGAAAGCCCTTCGGAGATCGCCTTGATCATGTGTTCGACGAGCGTATAGACGCGGTCGTCGCCCACCATCAGAATGTTATCGGTGTCGAACAGATCGAAATATTCGGGATACTTGCGCAAAAAGTGCAGATGCGAAAGAGTGTGGATCTGCGCGATGAGCTCGACGCCGCACGCTTTGGCGTATGCGTCCATTTCGCGCAGGTCCTCCGTCGTATAGCCGCCGCGCTTGTAGTTGAAGTACGGTTCTTCCTTGATCTTATACGCGTCCGCCATGCCGAGGTACAGCCTGTCGTACCCCATGCGCGACAGAATGTCGAGGTAGCGTTTGACTGTTTCTACCGTCGGCACAACGCCGCTGGAACATTCCACCAAGGCAGATAAGTGTTCAAATCGTTTCATGCAAAATTCTCTCTCCTTGCTTGCCCCGCCCGATCGGGACGTTCCGCATTTTGTCCGCCGCCGCACTTTGTACGGCGGCGGACGCGTTGCAACACATTTTTACAGCCGATGCACGTCCGTTTTACGGCTTACCACGCGTCGGAAACGGTGACGCCCGCTGACTCGCCTGTATTGAAATACAGATTTTGATTGTCGGGATCCGCCGTCCACACATCAGCTGTTGAACTATTATAACTACCGATATTTACGCTATATTCCACAACTGCAGTATTTTGCGCATCCAAGATACGGAATAGGATCGACACTTCTTTACTATTTTCTAAATATGTATAATTGATCCAGAACGTATATGTCTGATCCGGTTGAATATCGGAAATAACTGCTGACCCACCGGGAGCCTGCAACGAACCAAGCGCATTGATGCAGAACATATAACCTGCTTCCGCATTTCCTGCAGAGGCATCATGGAACAAAGTCACATAAATACCCATAGCAACGTTACGGATGCCCGTCACATTAAAGATGATCGTACCCTGTGAGGCATTTGCCAACGTTGCACCTGCAGTTTGCCAGCCACTGGCAAAAGTATGGCTTCCGCTTGCTAAATCTGTCTGATACGAATCATTTTTTATCAGGTCAGACAGCGTATAGTAGTTGGCAACGGCGCTTACGCAGGCGGCAAGTTTTGTGCCGAGGTCGGTCGCGTCAAACGCGGTCTTTTCTTCGGCGGTCAACGATTCATACACTTCCTGCGCCTGTTTGATGGCACCGATCTGCGCCAAGGTATAGCTGTCCTCGTTCCCTTCGGGGAGGGCTTCCACCATGCCGTTCAGTTGCGCCGATTTATCCACCAGCACCACTTTGCCGATATAGAGCGTATCCTCCGAAGCGACCCAGCCGGGGTTCAATGTGCCCATTTCAAGCTGATCGATCTTTACAAACTGCTCTTCCGGCGTACCCGTCGTTTTGACTGCGTACACAAGCTCGACCCAACCGCTATTTGCCGGTAAAATGCAACCATCGGTTATATTACCGCTTGCAGAAACCACCGTTTTCCAGTTGATATAGAATGCACGTTGCTTATCGGAAACGTTGTTTACCCATATATGCACCTCGTCATACGACGAAATATCAACCGAAACAAGCGGGATATCCACTTCGGCTGCCGTACCGTCAAAATCAAGCCGTAACGAGCCGCTTTCTCCGTCTGCTGCCTCCGTTGTGGAGTAACTTGCCGTAGCCCCGCTGAAATCCCCAAGCTGTTCCAAGCCCAGCAATTCATCGAAGTGGTACACCGTCGTTTCGCCGTTTTCGTTCGGCTGTGAGATCGCCGTAAGATAGGTGCCGATCGCCGTCTGCAATGCCGCGTAATTCGTGACTTCTGCGCGGTATGCTTCGGGCAGGTCGTTGTAGCGCGAATACAAGTCTTCCAGCGTTTCCTTGCTCTCTGCCGTGATCGCGCCGAGCGCGCCGATCTCTTCGACCAGCTGTGCCGCGTCCTCGACATGCTGTTCGTGCACGGTTTTGAGGGAAGCGATCTTCGTATCCGCTTCGCCCAGCTGTGTAAGCGCCGCAACGACCTTTTCGTTTGCCTGTACCGTCGCGCTCATCGCGTTGTAGCTTGCGCGCAATGCCGCCGCCTGCGTTTCAAGGTCTTCGCTGTACGTCTGCGCCACATCGACCTGTGCCTTAAATGCGGTGACGTCGCCGCTCCAGATGTCCGCTTCCAGCCCTTCGAGCTTGGCAAGGACTTCTTCTTCGATCTGCCCTTTCTGTTCGTCGGTCAGAAGTTCATACTGCGCACGCGCCTCGGCGACCGCCGCCCTGTTCTCTTCGGAGTAGTCCGACGTGTACGCAGGCAGGTCCGCGATCAGCGTGTTGACGTGCTCCACGCGCACCGCCGCGAGCAGCTCGTCGAGCTTCGCCTCGTACTCTGCAAGCAACGCCTCGTCGTCGGCGACAAGCGTCTGCACCGCCGCGTCGAGCGCGTTGTAGCCTGTGCGCAGCGCACTGACCGCCTGTGCATACGCTTCGGTGTGTTCGGTCATTTCCGCGGGGGTGGCGGGAAGGGCGCTAAACCCTTCGCGCCAGATCTCCGCTTCGATATTGATGAGTCTGGAAACATTTGCGACCTGCGCCTTGTTTTCGGCAGACAGTTCATTGTACGCTGCACGCGCAGCCGTGACCAGTTCCTTATTTTCGGCGGTGTAGCCCTCTGTGTAATCGGGCAGCGCCGCGATCTGCGCCGCGACTTTGTCCGCATAGCTTACGAGCACCATTTTGCCGATATAGAGCGTACCCGCCGTTACGATCGGACTGTTGTTCGCGTCGAGGGAAGTTATGTTGAATTCACTTATCCCGCTGATCTGTTTGTTGTAGATAAGTTCAATCCACCCGCTGTTAGCAGGTACAACATAGCCTCCTACAATATTTCCGTCCGTTACACTTTCGCCCGCCGCAGCATCTGCCACCGTCCAGTTTATCTGGAACGCGAGCTTATTTTCCGAGCTATTGTTGACCCAAATATGCACTTCATCGTACGCAGCGACCGATACAGGGCGAATCGGCACCGTCACCCAAGTGTTAACCGTTCCGTCAAAATTTACTTCCAACGAACCGCTGTCATCTGCATATGCCGTTTCCGTCGTATAGGAAATACTGCCGCCTGTAAACCCATTGCTCTGCGTCTGTCCCAGCAGCTCGTCAAAGTGCAGGACCGTCGTTTCGCCGTCCGCATTCGGGACGGAGACCGCCGCAAGGTATTGCGAGACCGCCGTGTTGAACGCATCGGCATTCTCCACCAGCGCACGGTAGTTTGCATCCAGCGCGATGTACTGCGTATACAGCCCTTCGAGCGCTGATTTGCTTGCCGCCGTGATCTCGGTGTTTGCAAGGGCGGCAATGTCCTCTTCCAACCCGTCGATGCCGCCGAGGATCTCCTCGACTGCGGTGACGGCGGCTTCGTACTCATCCAGCCGCGCCTTATCCGCGGTGACCTGTTCCTTTACGGCTGCGTCGAGCGCATCATAACTTGTGCGCAGCGCCGCGACCGCCGCAGACCAGGTCTGCCAATCCGCACTGTATCCGTTCAGCTCGTCCGCCGTGTCGGGAAGCGCCGCAAAACCTTCGCGCCAGATGCCCGCCTCGATGCCGACAAGTTTTGCAATGTTGGTGACCTGCTCCTTATCTTCGGCGGAAAGAAGGTTGTATGCCGCCCGCGCCGCCGTGACCGCCGCCCTGCTTTCTGCGGGATAGGTACCGCTGTCGGGATATGCGGGCAGCCTGTCGATCATACCGATGACGTTCTCCACGCCCATTTCCGCAAACAGCTCGTTCAGTTTGGTCTCGAACTGCTGCAAAAGCGCTTCTTCCTCGGTCACGGTCGTTTTGGTCACCGCGTCGAGCGCGTTATAGCTTTCGCGCAGCGCCGCGATCGCCTGTGCATACGCTTCGGTGTATTCGGTCATCTGCGCAGGGGTCTCGGGCAGAGCCGCAAATCCCTCGCACCAGATCTCCGCTTCGATATTGATAAGTTTATCGAGATTGGTCACCTTCGCTTTATCGGCATCGGAAAGGGCGTTGTACGCCGCGCGCGCAGCCTCGACCGCCGCTCTGCTCTCCGCGGGATAGGCGCTGCCGTCCGTGGGATATTCGGGCAGGGCGTCGATCTGCGCCGCTACATAGTCCGCCCGCACGACATAGACCATTCTACCGATGTACAGCGTGCCGACGGATGCCGTAGCGCTGTTGTTCCTGAGCGAAACGGAAATGATCTCTGTAATGCCGCTCTGCGTAAATTTGCTTCCGTTGTAAATAAGTTCGATCCAGCCGCTGTTCGCGGGAAGGACATACCCGCCGTTTATGTTTCCGCCCGTCACTTTATCGCCGATCGCGGAATCCGCGACCGCCCAGCCATTGGAAAGGTAGAACGCGCGGTCCAGATCGGAAGCGTTGTTCACCCAGATATGCACCTCTTCATACCCGTCGTTGCGCACGGGGGTAACGGGGACGGTCACATGCGTCGCCGTTCCGTCGAAATCAAGCCGCAGAGAGCCTGCGTCGCTGCCGTATGCAACGTCCGTACTGTAACTTGCCGCGGCGCCCGAAAAACTTCCGAGCTGCGTCAGCCCGAGCGGCTCGTCAAAGAGCAGTCCGCTCGTTTCGCCGCCCGCCTCGCTCTCTTCCGAACGCAGGCGCAGGTACGTTTCTATCGCGTCGAACAGTTCGCCGCTGTTATCGACCATAAAGCGCCAGTCTACGGGAAGTTCGGTATACCGTCCGTACAGCGTTTCCAGTTTTTCACTGTCGCCCGTCGTCACATTGCCGCCGAGTTCGCTTTCGATGGAAGCGACGAGCGCATCGACCTTTTCCATCGTTTCGCGCTGTTCGTCGGTATATGTCTGCCCGAACTGCACGCGCAGCTCGTCGACATAGTACACGGAATCATACGTATCTTCAAAGCGCAGCGTAAGCCCGATCAGCTCGGACGTAAGCGCGTCTACGATATACGGATTGAGCGTAACTTTGCACTCCGTCCAGGCGTACGGGTCAAGCGTGAATTCCGCATCGTCGACGGGCACGGCGACATTCTGCTGCTGCATCAGCCCGAGCGTGACGCGCTTTGTTTCGGCAGAATCGTTGTATACCTTGACGGAGAAGCCGCCCAGATCTTCCACGGGCAGCCCGCTGAGGGAAGAACGGTCGAACCGTGCCAGGATCTCGGTAAACGGCCCCTGTTCGTAGTACACGCGCAGCGCGCCGTCGCCCTGGCGGGGCGCAAGGTCGTTAGGATCGTGCGGGTCTTCCTCCTCCGGGGCGGGAGGAGCAAAATCAGCCGCGTCCGTCGCCGTCCATGCATTGGAAACATTCACCTTGACGGGGTCGGCGGCAGCCGCCGAATACCCGACGTTGATCAGGAACCCGTTCCTGTTTTCTTCGCTCAGCCAGTCCAAAACGGAGACCTTTCCCCCGTTCCCGAAATGTGTGGGCTGAAGCTCCGCGATATTCTCGATATCCGCGTCTGCGATCACGTCGCCGGTCTCGTCCTCGATGCGTACGCTGACCGTGACCGAATCTTTGGAATCCGCAACGTTGTAACGCACATAAAACGTATACGTTTCATCGGGAGAAATCGTTTTGGGATTGCCCTCCCCGTCTGTTTCAAAGGCAATGCCGGAATTGGTCGTGTTCTGCGGCAGCAGCGTATTGTTGTTCGTACGCAGCCACAGCGAGATCCCGTTGCCGGGTTCGTTCGGCATGGCTGTCCCGTTTCCGTCTTTGCCCGTATCGTCATGGAACAGCGAAAGATACAGCGCCCCGTCGCGGTTGGCGGCGATGCCGCTCACCGTAAAGATGATCGTGCCCTGCGAAACGTCCTGCAGCTCGCCGCGGCTGACGCTCCATTCCGACGCGCCCGAAAGAGCAGGCGCGCCAAGTTCGGCAAGGGTGTAATACCCGGAAAGCGCATCGCATGCTTCCAGCGTTTCAAGTTTTTCAAGATTGGTGACCAGCCGTTTTGCTTCGTCCGTCAGGTCGCCGTACGCGCTGCGCGCTTTAGCGGCGGCGTCTTTCGCCGCAACGGAGAACTCCGTCACGTCATCGGCGGCGGGGAGCGCATCGATCATCTGCATGACTGCCGCGGCCGCCGCTTCCGTTTCGGTGGTATCAACGGGCGGGATAAAGTTTTCCGCACCGACGATCTCCAATTTGCCGAGCGGTCCGTAGTTCCAGGTATAGAGCTGGGTCACTTTGTACAGATCGTCGATGCTGTCGAACCCGTTGTAGAGCATATCCCCTTCGTAAACGGGTTTTTCCTCCTCTTCGGGGGGCGGCGTAGTTCCGCCCCCGCCGTTGCCTGTACACGCGACCGCCGCCGTAAGGCTGAAGCATAAGGCGAGCGACAACAGGATAAACCATACTTTTTTACGCATACTCTTCTCCCCCTCAGTTGATCTCGTACGTTATGTCGCCGAGCGCAAAATTCTTTGTCGGAGCGAGCGCCGTGCCTGCGGCGTTCACGTTCGCAAACGTAAAGCGGATGCCCGCCGTGTCCGCGAGGATCTCCTCCGTGAATGTTCTCGTATCGAGCACGATGCGGAAGGTGCGCGTCTTTCCGACGCCGACGAATCCGCTCCCGGCTTCGCGCCGCGTGCCGCTGCCGTCGACCAGATACAGCGTGAACGAAACGTCCGCATCGCCCGTGTTTTCGATCTCGAACCCGATCGCCGAGGCGCCTGCAAGCCCGTCCGCCGCAAACTGGACGAACGGCGTATAGATCAGCGTAGCACCGTTGATCGTCTGCCCGTCCGAAGAGCGGTTCACGGCAACGATCTCCGCATTTGCCTTTCCGCCCGCATACGAAACGCTGCTCTTCGTGTATGCGTCGAATGCAACGCCGCCGGGATCGCCGCCGGCAAAGCTCACCGCCGTGCCCGCCGCGCCCACACGGAACGTATAGGACGCCGAAGCCGACGCGACCGTAACGTTCATCGCCGCGCTGCCCGTGTTGGACACATCGTAGCGGAACCCGCCGCCCGCCGCCGCGCCCTGTACGGGCTGCCCGTCGATCGTGAGGGTGCTCTGCGCGGCGTAGATCGTCATGCCGCTCTCCGTCGGCTGCGCCATGATGCCGTCGTCGCCCTGCAGCGCAAGGATACGCGCGGCAAGCTCGGCGCGCGCCGCTTCCACGAGCGCGTCGTCGGTATAATATTCCGTTCCGTTGAACAGCGAATCGTACAGATCGTTCACATAGTCGGCAAAATCGACGGTAATGCCGTATGTTTCAGCCTGTTCGTTCAAAAGCTGCTCGTATACGCAGAGCATGTCATAGTCGTCCATCGCGTCGCGCCATGCGGCGAGGCGGTTGGTCGCGAACGGATATTCGCTGCCGTAATACGCCCCGGGGTACAGCAGGAAGCCGTCGCCCGCGCAGTACCCGGCACGCTCCGCCGTTTCGTACACGTCGACGTCGCGCCATGTATCGGAATTGATCGCCTGGTACATGTTGACCGACCAGTACAGATAGCCGTTGACGCCGAATTTTTTCGCCATCCAGCCCGTTACGCGCGTACCGAGGTTATAGTCGTCGATATGGAACGTCGGATGCGGGTAATTCGGCCCCGAGCAGGTGTACGCCCACAGATCGCCGTCGTTATACTGCGCCGCCGCATCGGCGTACTGCTGCTGATACGAATCGTTGCCGAGCAGGTTCAGATACGGGCAGAACGTAACGTGCGAACTTGCCACCCAATCCCCTTGGAAGGTCGTATTCGGGAACACGGCGGGAATATTGGAAACGGCGTGTTCGATCTGCGCCTGAAAAGCGCTGTCCGCATTTTTGTATACGTCCGTCGTTTTTACGTCCGCAAGGATACGTTCAAGCGTCTTATCCCATTCGCCGCCCTGTTTGAAAACATTCACGACGTCCGTATATTTTTCCGAATACATATCCGCCTCGTCGAAGTAGGTCGGGTAAATATACAGGTATTCAAAATACGGCTTTTCGGGCGAAGAAGCCTCCACGACCGCATTCACATAGGCGAGGATGGAATCCGCGTCGGCGCTTGAGGCCGTATAGCCCGCCGACATGAAGACGGGGATACAGAGGGAATTGAAGTTCTCATTTTCCCAAAGGCGTTCCGCTTCCCCGACCAGCCCGGACGGAGAATATACATCTTTGATGACGAGCGTGTTCACGTTGTAATCGAGCAGGAAATCGACGTAGCGGTCCACCAGCTCGTCGGAGGCTTCGTACTCCCCTGCGACCAGCGAATTGCGGTACAGCAGGAAACTGCTCTGGAACGTGCGCCTTCCCTCGTACTCGATGTCCCACACCTCGACCGTGACGGGGATATTTTGCTTTTCGCCGTCCAGATCGAGCACGAACGTACCCGTATAGGTGCCGGGCACCGTATCGGAGGCCGTGGTCACTTCGACGGTGATGCCCTGGTTCTGCCCCGCAGCGATCTTGTTTTCGCCATACTCTTTCGCTGTATCCATGGGCAGGAGCATGTCGGGAATACGGTCGCCGGCAAGGTAATCGGTATTCAGCAGATCGGATTTGCGCGTGACCGTGATATATTTCTGATGGTAAACGGCAACGTCTTCTGCGGGAATGGTATGCCCGTTCCCGTCCGAAAGAGCCGCTGCGGTAAGTTCATACGAACCGATGTCATCGCTGCCCGCCGTCACGATCAGCTGCGCCCCTTCCGTTTCATCTTTCATCATCCGGATGTTCAGGGCGGCATTCAGCACCGCATACGGAACGCTCTCCTTCGTGTTCTGCGTCACCTTCGCCGTACTGTATGTGCTCCAGACGGATGCATCGATGACCTCCGGCGTCGGATCCGGGTCCGTCTCCGCACAACCCGCAAACGCGCCGCCCAGCAGCGCACAGGCAAGCAGGGCGCAGACGATCTTACTGCCTCTCTTCATCATTTTCCGCCTCCTTTCGTCATGAATTGATATAATCCGAACCGAGCAGCCCCGCGATCGTTTCCCAACGGCTGCCGATGCTGTTACGGTTGTCCGTAATGATGTCCATCGCCTCGTCCCCTCCGCGCAGCGCGACCACGGGCGACACGCCGTTTTCAAAACAGGCGCTGATGTGCGGGAGCACGAAGTAGCGCGCCGTCGGTTCGCGGTCATACACGAACCCGTCCAGCTGCGCCGCATTCACGCTTTCGCGGAACCCGGAAAGCTGCATGCCGGATGCGTCATACGACCCTTCCGTCAGCATGGCGGGGAGCATTGCGCCCTGCATGCTTTCGTAATAGATCTGCAGTCCCCTGTCCGAATACATGAACTTCAAAAATTCCTTCGCCTCGCGGATGTGCTTGCTGTAGGACGGGATATATGCCTGATGGTCCGTTCCGCCCGCCATGTAGGAATAATGACGCGCTTCGGTGACGATCGCAATATCGTTTTCGACCGTCGCTTCCGCGGCATATGTGGGCAGCGCGGGCGTCTCTCCCGCGTCTACCGCATCGACGTACTTGATCAGTTCCACGAGGCGGTCGTCTTTCTGATCCGCATTGAGGGAGCTGTCGTTGCCGAACGAAAGCCGGTTTACAATGGAAGAAACGACGGGCGTTTTGATCATGTCGACGTTCGCGCTGTCAAAATTCGTCCCCATTTCGATCTCCAGCCAGGAGCCGTTTACGCAGAACAGCGCTTCCCCGCGCAGGAACAGCCCCTGCATGGTCGTAAAGTCGATGGAAGACGAGCGCGAATACTGATACCCGTTCTCCGCGTCGATCAGCCGTTCCAGCACCTCCATCGCTTCGACCTGTCCGTCGTATGTATACACATGCTGCGTCCGTTCCCCGTTCGGGTCGCGGCCGTCCATAAAGGCTTCCGCATTCTTTTTCCCTTCATACTGTGCGAAAAAGATGGTGCTCCAGCCCGTATAATACTCCTCTTCCAGAGCGTAAATGAAGCATGCCTTTCCGTCGTCTTCGGCAAGGGTGTCTTTCACGCCGTCGCACAGGTCGAACAGATCGTCCGTCGTATACGGGATATCTTCATCGGAAAGCCCCAACGCATTCCACACGTCGAGGTTGCGGACGATCCCGTACACGCCGCCCGCCCACGGGAGCGCGTAATAGCTGCCTTCGATATTGTATGCGTCGCGGTACAGCGGGTCTATCTTGTCATAGATCGAAAGCTCGCTCCCCTCGTCCACGACCGCCTCCCACACGTCGCTCAGATCGGCGTACAGGCAGGGATACTGATTTCCGTCCGCCGCAGAGATCGTGCCCTTGTACACGTCCTCGGCGAACCAGCCCCGTCTGCCGAAAAAGAGATCGGTGTCGCTGGAAAGGGACTCGATTTCGGTATCCAGGCGGTCAACGCCTGCGCTTCCCGTATAGGAATCGATATAGACGTTGATGCCGTACTCCTCCTGAAAGACTTCTTTCAAGGCCTCCAGCCACCCGGTGCCATAGCCGAGGTTGGCGGCGGATATATGCACCAGACCGTTTTCACCCGGTTCGTAGGTGCGCCCCGTGCAAGCGACCCCGCCCAGGCAGAGCAGCAGCGAAAGACCCGCCGCAAGCGTCTTTTTCAAAACACCCTTCATATTGTTTTCCTCCTTACGGAATTTAGTATATTGTGCGGCAGCATGCCGCACCGCTCTTCGTTTTCCTTTCTTATTCCGCTCAGCCCTTCAGCCCGCCGAAATACACCTTCTCCATGATCGTGTTCTGGAAGGCGACGAACAGGACCAGCACCGGGATGAGCGACAGGATCACGCCCGCAAAGTAGGCGGGCACGTTCCCCCTGGACCCGGAGATCTCGCCGAACGCATACGTGCCGTAAGCGAGGTTCGGGTAATCCGTCATATAGGCGGCGGTGCTCTCATAATCGTTCCATGCGGTAATGAACTGCATCACGAACAGAGCGATGATGCTCGGCAGCACCTGCGGCAGCATGACGCGGAACAGGATCTGGTAATGGTTTGCGCCGTCGATGGACGCAGCTTCCGCATAAGAATGCGAGATCCCCTTCCAGAACGCATACATATAGAAAAAGTAGGTGCCGTACAGCGTGATGCTGACGACCATGATGAACGGACTGTTGATGAGCCCGAGCTGGCTGTACAGCCTGTACTGCGCGCCCTGCCCGCCGTACAGGGGGAGCATGGAAACGAACAGACCGATCACATACAGCGCGTTCGTGAATTTTGATTTATAATGCACCAGCACATAGCAGACGAGCGCGGTGGTGAACCAGCTTAAAAACGCCGACACGGTCGTCCGCCAGATCGAATTCCAGAGCATCATCAGAAAGCTGTTTTTCCCGTCGATGGCAGTCCATTCGGTGAACGCCGTTATATAGTTGCCGAAATTCATCGGCGACGGAAAACTGAACAGGCTGACGTTCAGCACGTCGTCCAGAAAGGTCTGCTGGTCCGCTTTCAGAGAGATCAGGATCCCGTACAGGAAAAAGTAAAGGATAATAGCGGTGTAAATCACAAAGAGAAAAAACGCGATACCGTATACGATCTTCCGTGAAACGGAGGACTGATGGCGCTTTTTACTCTTGCGCATATATTTTTTTACATCGATCGACTCTTCCATTGTCAGGCCTCCTCTCTCCTGTTGAGGAATTTCCGCAAAAGCAGTACGATCGGAAAGGTGACCAATGTCATGACCAACCCCACCGCAGACGCATAGTAAATATCCTGCGAAATAGTTTTTACGGCTCCCGTCGCATATGCATACAGCAAAAAGGAAAGTGTTGACGTATTGTATTCGCCGCCCGTCATGGCAAGGATCGGCCCCGTCGATGAAAGGATCCCTGCAAAACTGAGCACAAGGATAGTCGAAATGGTGGGCCATATCATGGGAAGGATCAGGTGCACCAGCTCCTGAAACCAGTTGCAGCCGTCGATCTCGCCTGCTTCCAGCACCTCGCCGCTGATCGAATTCATCGCGCCGCCCAAAACGACCATGTTTGCGCCGAACCCGAAGATCACGTTGTACACAAGCAGCAAAACGATCGCCGAATCGGTAACGAGCGGATATTCGTACGGCTTGCCGAGCGCATTCATCAGCGCCTCGTAAGGGCTGCCCGAACGGAAAGTATACTGGAACAGCACGACCAACGCCGAACTGCAGATGATATTCGGCAGGTACGTGACCGTACGGAAAAGTTTATGCCCGGGGATCTTTTTGTACACGAAATACGACATCAGAATGGAGACGGGCAGCACAACGACGAGCGCCACGCCGTAAAACAGAAGCGTGTTGCGCAATGCGATGAGCAGGTCCCCGTTCGTCACGAATCCTTCAAACACCATTACAAAATTTTCGAGCGTGAATACGAGCTGCATGCCCGACGCATCGTATTCCTCACGCTGAAAGGCAAGCACCAAGGAATCCAGGTTCACATACAGCCAGAACACGAGGAAAAAAAGAATGGGGATCGCAAGGATACTCGCCACAAAGAGATATTCCTTCTTCTTTGCGGCGGTGAGTTTCGGCAGCCCGTGTTTTTTCCGGGAAGACTGTCCGCTTCCGACATATTTCGATACTGTCTTTTCTTCCATTTGCCCTGTTTCCGCTCCGTTTTTTATCGATCAGATTGCTTCTTTGGTCGCTTGCGACCAAAGAACGGGTACCCGTTCCCTGCATTCTTCCGCACTATGCATTTCTTTTCAAGTTTATTGTAGAACACCGCCACGGCTTTTTCAATATCCAATTGTATGCAAATTATATAGTTTTGTTAATTCTTAACTTGAAATATTGACTTTATGCGGATATTATTATATACTTTTGTTATTCTTAAGGAGAATCGCATGGTCAAATATCACTTTTACCAGAGCGCCGCGCTGAGCTTTCGTCCGCACATTGAAAAAATGAATTTTCTCTATCACATCAACCTGTTCGACTGGCCCATCGAACACGGGCACAGCGACTATTGGGAATTTACGATCGTGACGGGCGGAACGATCGATAACTGCTGCAACGGGAAAGTACGCACGTACGGCGTGAATTCCGTATTCAAAGCGACCACGCAGGATGTGCACCGCCTGCTTGCCGCGGGAACGGAACCCGTCCGTTACATCAACATCATGGTGCGCGAACCGTACCTGCAGGCCCTGCTCGACGCGCTCGAACCGGGGCTGTTCGCGCGTCTGCTTGCGGATACGCCGCGCGTGACCCTATCCGCCAGCCGCATAAGCGAGATCGAACAGATCCTCCTGCAGGTCAATTACTCCAATCCGGACCAGTACCGCGAAAATGACGCCCTGATCTGTTCGGCTTTCCTCCTGCTGCTTTCCGCCGTCATACAGCGCATGACCGTCGCCCCGCTCAAAGTTCCTCCCGCCCTGGAACAGCTGAACCGCCTTATGCAGAGCAACGAACTGCTCACCTGCAACGTGAATGATTTGTGCCGCCTGCTCGGCTATTCGCGCGTACAGCTGAACACTGTGTTCAAAAAGCACTTCGGCATCACGCCGCACAAATACCTGATCGACTACAAATTCACCTATGCCGGCAAACTTTTGCTGAACACGAACAAGACGGTGACCGAGATCGCCTATACGATCGGTTATTCCAACCCGATGCAGTTTTACGCCACCTTCAAAAAACTGTTCAGCCTCACACCGGACAAATACAGGAAACTCGGACATGCGGAAATCCCGCAAACGGACCAACACAAAACGATGTAGCATTACACCGATAAAAAACGGCACAGGGGGCGGCGGAATATTCCGCCGCCCCCTGTGCCGTTCCCGCCTGCGCCGCCTGCGCAGGCGCAAAGCGACAGTGCAAGAAGCCCCGCAAGCAAACAGCTCAGAAATTTTTTCAACTGCCCCCAAATAATTTGCACGCAAAGAGGAGCGAGCAAGGTACCTTCCGCAAAGCACTGACAGACATATCCATCTATATAGTGATATTCATCTATATATAGTGATACTATACGACGATAAAATGAAAGTGTTGTTCCACCTCAAAAACGGACAAAAGAACGAATTGTTCTTAAATTTGATTTTCCCCGATTATCCCGACGGAAACGGGAACACGGACGAAAACGGAGCAAAAGAAACCGATAAATCGGTTTCTCTCTCGTCGGGGTGTTCGTATACCCCTGT
>ERZ1643247.1382-NODE-1382-length-22540-cov-7.812942_pt1 | contig 22540 bp, 19 predicted proteins | sample MGYA00579264_ERZ1643247 | MGnify/ENA primary metagenome ERZ1643247 (study PRJEB29033, sample SAMEA4952262) | chicken gut metagenome | biome: Broiler Chicken; feature: Gastrointestinal Tract; material: Caecum | place: Ireland | collected 2018 | study: Broiler... | reverse complement strand
ATCATCGTGTCCAGTTTTTGCACCCCTGTGTCCAGTTTTAGTTTACCACTTCACACTTAACAGATGAAATGCAATAGACAGCTTAATTACAGTAACTATGTAGCTTTAAGCTGCTTTGACCGCAGAGCGGTGAATAATTCAGGCTAAAGATATTTTCTTAAAAAACTACTGGAAAAATAAGCGGATATGAGATATGATAGTCTAAGATGACTTTTGGTTGAGGTATATAATGCAATGAATAAAGAGTACGATGAATTAAAATAAATTGGTGGAACAGTAATAAAAATCAGTGCAGAAAATAGCGGTTCCTTAAACACTATTCAGCAAGAAACTGTTTTAGAAAAAGAAGAAGCGGAAAAAAGGCAGGGGCATGAGTAATATAAAGTTGGCAGGTACCATCATGGGGCAGCAGTGGGGCAAAAAAACGTTAAAGTTTGCCGCAATATGCAACAACTTGGTGATGAAAAGTCAGTAAATATCACAGTTTGCCGGGATTTTCAAAGATTTTCAATTCCGGCTCTGGGCATTTTCTTTATATCTGGAGATATTTCTTTGCGCGGAGGGATGATCTGGGCAGAGAGAGATAAAAAAGATTTTACAGTTTCGTTTTGCTGCATACTGAACGGCAGGAAGTGAAACGGAAAATGTCAGACCGCCTGCAAGGCGGTTTTTTTATTTCATAGGAAATTGCTTTCCTATGAAATAAAAACGCTCCGCGAGGATCGCACTGCGGCGGAGTGGAAGATGTCGCTTGTGCGACCCGCCGCAGGCGGAGAATCCTGCAAAGCAGGATTCTTTTTCATTTTGAGTACATAGGAAAGCAGAGAGAAAAAATGAAGAAAGAACATGAGAATCCGAAATACGGATATAAAACCAAATATGGATATCTGCCTGCAACGTTTTGCCTGCTTTTTCTTAGTCTTTTGTTTTGTATCGTTATGGTCTTCTATTATAGAGGAATTGGAACTACGATACGGAAGCAGGCACAGGAAGTCCTGCAAAGCTCTTCTCAGCGGAACAGCAGGATCCTGGTGTATGAGATCAATAACAAGATGACTCTTTTTCAAAGGATTGCGGGCCAATACCGGGCGGAGATCGATGCTGACAAAGAAGAGACGCTTCAAAAACTGGAGCCGCTGCTGGAACTGTATGATTTTAAGGATGTCGGTTTTATCCTGGAGGACGGAAAGGCGTACAGTGTAAAAGGAGATACCTATGATTTCTCGGAAACAGAATTTTTTCAGCGCGCGATGGAAGGACAGGTGGAGATTACACCGACGATGACGGATCAGAAGGACGGGAAAAAGATCAATCTGTACAGTGCCCCGATAGCAATCCAGGGAAAAATCTCTGGAGCAATCTACGCAGTATATGAGACGGATCATCTGATCAGTCTTCTTTCCTCTTCATTTCAGGGCGGAAGTTATTCTTACGTGGTGGATTCCGGCGGGGAAGTTATGATGGCAGAAAACGGAAACTACCAAAATATTATGGAAGGTTTGGAACAGGACAACAAAGAGAATCTGGGGGAAGCAGAAAAAATGGCTGGGGATCTGCTGCAGGGCAGAGAAGGAACGATCACCTGTGATTCCGATGGAAAGAAATATGCATATTATTGTCCGCTGGGGATCAATGACTGGTTTCTTGTAACCGTTGTGCCGGTGGAAGCGGCGAACCAGCGTTATGCTCCGATCATGGACAGTACCAGATGGATGTATGTCCTGATAGGTGTGATTTTCTTTCTGGCGGCAGCGCTGATCGTCAGACAGCAGAAGAAGCAGAATAAGCGGCTGGAATATTATGCCTATGTGGATCCGATGACCGGAGGAATGAACAATACCAGCTTTATGCTGGCGGCGGTCGAAACTCTGAGAAAACAGAAAGAAAGCAAGGCGGCAGTGTTGGCGGTGGATATCAACCATTTTAAGCTGATCAACGAACTGCTCGGCGTGAAGGCGGGGAATGAGACGATCTGCCGGCTGGAGCAGGCGCTGCGGGAAAACTGCCGGGAAGACGAGCTGGTGGGACATCGCATTGCGGACCGGTTTACCGTGCTGTGGCTGTACCGGGAGTATGAGGAACTGCTGGAGCGCCTGGAGCAGATGCAGCAGTGTCTGAAAAAACTCTCGGAGAATATGGGAAATATCCATTTCAAGGCAGCGATCGGTGTATATGAGATCACTGAGAAAGAGAGAGACTCGATCGACAGTGTCCAAATGGAACGGATCTGCGGCAGTGCGATGCAGGCGAACCAGACACTGAAAGACGGACATGAGACGGCGTTCTGCTTCAGCGATGAGACCCTCAGAAACCGGCAGCTGATGGAAAAAATATATGAGGATCAGATGTATCCGGCGCTGGAGCGAAAAGAATTTGTCCCGTGGTTCCAGCCGAAGGTAAGGATCGAAGATGGAAGTATCTGTGGAGCAGAGGCGCTGGTACGATGGAAAAAGCAGGATGGAAGCCTGATTCCGCCAGGGGAATTTATTCCGTTTTTTGAGACGAATGGTTTTATCGAAAAGGTGGACCGGGCGATGATGGAAGCGGTTTGTCAATTTCAGAGTCAATGGAAGGAGCGGGGACTGCGGACGGTTCCGGTCTCGGTAAACCTTTCCCGTACTTATTTATATTCGGAAAATTTTGCCAGGGAGTGGAGAGCATATCTGGAGAAACATCAGCTGAGCACGAAAGATATACAGTTTGAGGTGACGGAAACCTTTGCCGAAAGAGACAGGGAACAGTTGAGAAAGGTGATCCGGGCGCTTCATGAAGAAGGATTCACTGTGCTGCTGGACGATTTTGGAACAGGATATTCCTCGATGCAGTCTCTTCAGGAACTGGAATTTGATGTCCTGAAGCTGGACTGTGAGTTTACCTGGGGAATCGGCAGGGAGAGAACCGAAAAAATCCTCGATGCGACCATAGCGCTCGCAAAAGCGCTGGACATGGCGACCATCGCTGAGGGAGTGGAAACAGAGACGCAGTACCGGTATCTGAAAGAACATGGTGTCACAGAGGCACAGGGATATTTTTATTACAAGCCTATGCCGGCGGAGGAATTTGAAAAGCTGCTGGCGTATGTTTGAAAGGAAGAACAGGGAGAAGAAAAAACGACGAGGCATGACATAGGAGGAGGCCTCGTCGTTTTTTTGAGGAGCAAAAAGTAAGATTTATCGAATAGAAAAGTAAAGAAAATGCAAAAGACCGAACAGCCGTGCGCGCAAGATTGTGGACAAGGATTTGGACAGAAAAAATATTAAATAAATTTGTAAGAAAAATTTCGTTGGATTTTGTTTTTTTGAATAAAAAGTGAACAGAATATGAAATATCGGTTGCTTTTTGCAGGTAAAAAGTATAAGATAAGCTATATTAGCGTTACATAAAAGTTTCATTTCTTTACCGAACAGCATGGTTGTGACTTGTATCGAAAAATAAGATAAAAGTGAGGGTAACTATTCAATGTATCGGAAATTCAGTCAGGGTTGGTTTAAACATTTTGATTTCATAGTGATTGATCTGCTCTGTGTGCAATTTTCTTTTTTTGCGGCGGCATTCTGGCGGCACGGAGGATTCCCATACTACGATAAGATTTATGTGAATACGGCGATTTTGCTTTTTTTTATTGATGTGCTTACGTGCATCTTTTTTTCCACATATGCAAATGTCCTGCGGCGTGGGTATCTGAAAGAATTCAGGTCGACGTTCCTGCATACCTGTGAAGTCTCGGTGGGTGTATTGGTTGTCTTATATCTGATGAAAGATGCCTATAATCTTTCGCGTCTGGTCTATGTAGTTTTTACGATTTTCTATTTCATACTGGGATATCTGTGCAGGCTGGGATGGAAGAGGTATGTGCAGCGACATCTCAGTGAAAACGGAACCCGCTCTTTCGTTATTGTTACCTCTTCCCATATGGCTGAGAAGGTGGTGCGGACCATCAAGGAGAACAACCATTACGGACTCCGGCTGACAGGAATTATCCTGATGGATGAAAATGTAAAAGGCTGGTCCTATGAAGGCGTGCCGGTGGTTGCGGATGCGTCCACGGCAGAAGAGTATCTGTGCAGGGAATGGGTGGACGAGGTATTCTTTACGCTTCCTTCGGAAATCGAGCTGCCGGCAGAACTGGTCAACCTGTGTGAAGAGATGGGAATTACGGTACATATTCGGATGGCGAAGATGGAGGACTTTGAAAATACGAACCGCTTCGTGCAGAATATCGCGGGATATGTGGTCGTCACCAGTTCTGTCAATGTGATGACCAACGGGCAGGCGATCCTGAAGCGTGCGATGGATCTTGCCGGAGGACTGGTAGGTTGTCTGTTTACTGCGATCCTTTTTGTGTTCGTAGCGCCGGCGATTTATATCAAATCTCCGGGACCGATCTTCTTTTCCCAGTGGAGGATCGGCAAGAACGGAAGGAAGTTTAAGATCTATAAATTCCGGAGCATGTATATGGATGCGGAGGAACGGAAGAAAGAACTGATAGAGCAGAACAAGGTCAAAGACGGAATGATGTTCAAGATGGACGATGATCCGCGAATCATTAAGGGAATCGGGCATTTTATCCGGAAGACCTCCATCGATGAGTTCCCACAGTTCTGGAATGTGCTGAAAGGGGATATGAGTATGGTCGGCACAAGACCGCCGACTTTGGATGAATGGGAGAAGTATTCTCCGAGACACAGGATCCGTATGGCGACGAAACCGGGTCTGACCGGAATGTGGCAGGTGAGCGGACGGAGCAATATTACGGATTTTGAGGAAGTTGTGAAGCTGGATGAGAGGTATATCCGGGAATGGTGCTTCGCTTTGGATATTAAGATTATTTTGAAGACCGTTGGGAATATGGTTTCGGGGGATGGAGCGGAGTGATGAGGATGGCGCTGAGTATGTTGTGACGAAGACTAAAGTGATTAGAGGACAAGCTGTCTGATAAAAACAATCAGTGCTAGCTGAAATTTTAGGAATAAAAAGGGAAAATAGGAAAGCCATGAACATAGTATATTCAACCAGCGATGCTTATTCGGAAATCGCAGGTGTATCAATAGTATCACTTCTGGAAAATTGTAAGGATTTAGTAGAGATAAATGTGTATGTCATTGACATGGGTATTTCTGATAACAACAAGAAAAAACTCAAAGAACTGACAAATCGATATTCCAGAAAGATGTATTTTCTTAAACAAGTTAATATAGAAAAATTAGTTGGTACACACATTAATGTTGGACGATGGCATATCAGTACATTCTCTAGATTATTTTTGCTACATGTTTTGCCGGACGACATGAAGAAGGTTATTTACATAGATTGTGATATGATTATTCGACACTCACTCCAAGCACTTTGGGATATGGATATGGAAGGAGCGTGGGTAATGGGAGCAGATGACTGTAGAGGAAAGCTCTACCGTACCAATATAGGTATTCCAGAGGACTCAATTTATATAAATAATGGTTTGCTTGTTATAGATTTAGAAGCTTGGAGAGATAATAATGTAGAAGCATTGTTTATAGACTATATCAAAAAGTACAACGGAGACATTACATACATGGATCAAGGGGTATTAAATGGTGTTTTTCAACCGTTGAAAAAAGTGAAACTTCTTCCAATTTCCTATAATGCACAAACTGCTTGCTATGACCTTGGATATGATGGTTTGCAGGTTTGCCGTAATCCTGTATGGGCTTACACCAAGGAAGAATTTGAAAGGGGCATTGAGAATCCTGTTGTTGTGCACTTTACAACATGTTTTCTATCTGGCACTCGTCCGTGGATGATTGGTGATAGACATCAATACCAACCTGAGTTCATTGGATACAGAAATATGACCGGTTGGAGGAATGATCCATTGTGGAAGAACAATGCAAAATTTATGAAGAAGGTAATGACAGTAGTATGCAGATCACTGCCTAAATTCGTTACATTTAATGTAATTAGAATTGTTCATGTTTGGATTTATCCAGCAATCCGTACTATAAAAAATGGGATTAAATTACGATGAGAATTTTGATGATTAACAAGTTTCTGTATCATTGTGGCGGATCAGAAACATATATTTTTAAGATTGGCAATTGGCTAGAACAGAACGGTCATGAAGTCCAATATTTTGGAATGCTCGATACTAGAAACCAAGTAGAAAATCGAGTCGGTGCATATACATCTAATATGGACTTTCATAATGGTAGTTATTTGAAAAAAATAAAATATCCTATTAAAACAATATACAGCAAGGAAGCTCGGATGCAGATCCGCAAGGTACTGGATGACTTTCAGCCGGATGTCTGCCACTTGAACAACTTTAACTACCAATTGACACCTTCTATAATTCTGGAAATTGTGAAGTGGCGGAAAGAAACCGAGAGAAAATGTAAGATTATTTTCACGGCCCATGATTACCAGCTGGTTTGCCCGAACCATATGATGAATAATCCTAATACACGTAAAAACTGTGAGAAATGCCTTGGTGGTCACTTCCTCAATTGTACGATAGGCAAGTGTATTCATGGTTCTATGGCGAAATCATTGACTGGTACGATGGAAGCGATGTTCTGGAATTTGAAAGGAACATACAAGTACATTGACACGATGATCTGCTGCTCTGGATTTATGAAGAGCAAGATGGACACTAATCCGTTGTTCGCAACAAAGACCGTGGCGATGCACAACTTCATCGATAAGGTGGAGTGGAAAGATACACCGAAGAAGGACTACGTTTTGTATTTCGGTCGATTCTCCGAAGAGAAAGGCATCGGTACGCTCATCAGGGTTTGCAAGGAACTGCCGGATGTGCAGTTTGTTTTCGCAGGTGCAGGCCCGCTGGAAGAGATGGTAAAGGGTGTTAAGAACATCAATAATGTTGGCTTTCAGAAGGGGGAGGCACTTGAAAAGCTTATCCGAGAGGCACGGTTCTCTATCTACCCGTCCGAGTGGTATGAGAACTGTCCGTTCTCGGTTATGGAATCCCAAATGTACGGCACACCGGTGCTGGGTGCGAATATCGGCGGTATCCCGGAACTTATTGAGGTTGGGAAGACTGGTGAGTTGTTTGAGGTTGGAAATAGTAAAGAACTGAAAGAGAAGATACAGAAGTTGTGGAGTGATAAAAAGCTGTGTCAGAAATACAGCGCGAACTGTATAAATAGTGGCTTTGATACTATAGACGAATATTGCAGGAAGCTTATGACCATCTATTGAATTGTATGAAATAATTAAGAATTTGTTAAACAAAATAAACAGAATGGAAGGAAAGAAAATGAAAGTAGTAATTTTAGCAGGTGGTTTTGGCACAAGAATTTCGGAAGAGTCAGCATTTAAGCCAAAGCCGATGATTGAAATTGGCGGAATGCCGATTCTTTGGCATATTATGAAAACTTATTCTCACTACGGTTTCAACGAGTTTGTGATTTGCGCTGGTTATAAGCAGCATGTGATTAAGGAGTGGTTTGCAGATTATTTTTTGCATACTTCAGATATTACTTTTGATTATACGAATGGTAATAATGAAATGATTGTCCATAATAAGCACGCCGAGTCTTGGAAAGTCACTGTGGTAGATACCGGTTTGCATACACAGACCGGAGGTCGTGTGAAGCGAATTCGAGATTATATTGGAGATGAACCATTTATGCTGACTTATGGTGATGCAGTAGGTGATATCGATATTGCGGAGTTATTTGCCTTCCATAAAGCTCACGGTAAGATTGGAACAATGTCCATGTACAACTTTGGACAGAATAAGGGCGTGGTTGAAGTTGGCGAAAACAATGTAATCGATGCTTTTCGTGAGAAGTCAGACATGGACGGAGATCTCATCAATATCGGATTCATGATATTTCAACCAGAACTCTTTGACCTCATAGAGGGAGATTCCACAGTGTTTGAAAAAGGTCCTCTGACTAAGTTGGTCGCTGAAAAAGAGCTAGTTGGATATGTACATAAAGGTTTTTGGCAGTGCATGGATACTTTGCGTGAAAAACAACAGTTGGAAAAACTATGGGAGTCTGGCAAGGCACCTTGGAAATTGTGGAAAGATTGAGGAAAAATAATGAATACGTTTGATATTAATTTTTATAAAGGAAAGCATATATTTGTCACTGGTCATACTGGCTTCAAGGGCTCTTGGCTTTGTAAGATACTAGCGAATGCTGGAGCTATTGTGACGGGGTATTCTTTGAATCCTCCAACCAATCCATCTCTATTTGAAATTGCTGCCATTAAGCAGGATATCCATTCTGTCATTGGTGATATCCGTGACTATACAGCGCTTAAAACTGCATTTGATGCAACACAGCCTGAAATCGTGCTTCACCTTGCTGCACAACCTATTGTTCGTGACAGCTATAAAGATCCGGCATATACATATGAGAGCAATGTTATGGGTACGGTTAATATACTGGAGTGCGTTCGGAACAGTAGCTGCGTGAAGTCATTTCTAAATGTAACCACTGATAAGGTGTATGAAAACAAAGAGTGGGAATGGGGATATAGGGAAAATGAACCTTTGGATGGATTTGATCCGTATTCCAATTCTAAGTCCTGTTCGGAGTTGGTTACTCATTCTTATAAGAACAGTTTTTTTGCAGATGGGCATGTGGCGATTTCTACAGCAAGGGCGGGCAATGTTATTGGTGGAGGTGATTTTGCCAATGACCGCATCATACCTGACTGTATTAGAGCTGCTATAAAGCATGAGGACATTGTGGTAAGGAATCCTTTCTCCACACGTCCCTATCAGCATGTTTTGGAGCCTCTGTACGCATATCTGATGATAGCTGCTATGCAGTATGACGATGCCAAATACGCTGGATATTATAATGTAGGTCCTGACGATGTTGACTGTTTCCAGACAGGCGCTCTTGTGGATCTGTTTGTCAGTAAGTGGGGCGATGGCATGAAATGGATTAGTCGTTATGATGGAGGTCCCCATGAGGCAAATTTCTTGAAGCTTGATTGCTCCAAGCTGAAAACCACATTTGGATGGAAACCTCACTGGAATCTCGATAAGGCTATTGAGATGGTAGTTGAATGGAGCAAATGCTGGATAGATAAAAGCGACGTAAGATCCTGCATGGATAGGCAGATTAGCGAATTTATGGAATCATAAGTAGAGATATAACTAGGATGAGTATGTGGGGAGAATAAAACAAGCAATTGAACATCTACAAATAATCATGAATGAAGAAGGTGTAAATCCTATAAACGGTCTTCCAGAAGAACTGTTTATTTTTGCAACAACTTTGATGCCTGTGTCCAATATAGATCTATTTATTACGAATCAATCCGGACAGATACTTCTGTCATGGCGCGATGACAGGTATTACGGTTCTGGATGGCATATTCCTGGTGGATGCATCAGAATGAGGGAAACACTTGAAACACATATTCAAAAAACGGCATTAAAAGAATTGGGAATGAAGGTTGAAGTATGATGAAGAACCTATTGTAGTGAGAGAGTCTTTCGTGAATGAAAGTCGTCCGTGGTTAATGAATGAACTTGAACGCTCTCATAATATATCGTTATTATTTCAATGTAGACTCCCGAAAGAGTTTGAGATAGATAACGACGAAAAGCAGGAGCATGAAATAGGATATATAAAGTGGTTCGATAGTGTTCCTCCGGATTTACTGAGGATTCATAAGGATTTGTATGGAGATATATTAGAGAAATGGTTCAAAAAAACAATAGTAGGGGGCAAGAAGAAATGCGAAATGTAATTGTAACAGGAGCGAATGGATTTATTGGCAAAACTTTAGTTAATGCACTTCTTGAAAACGGAAATCATGTCGTGGCTCTGGATATACGCTTTGATGATGTATTGTCACAGGATGAAAGAATTACTTGTGTGAATGTGCTTAATAAAGAAGTTAATGAAATAAAGGACGAAATACCAAAGCAAGAGTATATGTGCTTCTTTCACTTGGCGTGGGCAGGTACTTCCGGACCTAGTCGTGCAGATTACGCAGTCCAGCTGAACAATGTAAAGCTGGCATGTGACTATGTCAAGCTATGTAGTGAGATTGGCTGTAAACGTGTGGTATATGCTTCCAGTATTAATGAGATGGAAACGTATGAATATCTTCAGTCTGATAATATAAAGCCCTCTGGTGGATATATTTACGGCACAGGAAAGCTGGCGGCGCACTTAATGGGGGAAACGATCGCAAATTTGAATGGAATCGAGTTCATTCCAGTAATTATCACTAATATCTATGGTGTTGGCGAAAAATCTGCCCGTATGATTTATACCGCAATTAGTAAGCTGATACATAAGGAGCATTGTTCTTTTACTGCTGGTTACCAGACCTATGATTTTATCTATATCACAGATGCTATTAATTCTATCATTGCAGTAGCGGAGAGAGGAAAAGCGTTTAATCGCTATTATATCGGAAGTGGTGAACCGAAACCTTTGAGAGAATTTTTGTTGGAGTTGCGAGATATCGTTGATCCAGAGGCAGAGATTGGTTTGGGAGATATTCCTTTCCAAGGAGTTGATATTTCGTACGATCAGTTTGACTTGAAGAAGGTTGAGAGAGATACCGGATATAAAAATAAGATTACTTTTACAGAAGGTATTCGTATGACAGCAGATTATATCAGAGGAGAAGTGTAATGATACAAAAATTTAATTTTCAGGAATTGGATTTAAAAGGTGCATATCTAATTAAGCCTTTTTGTGCAACAGACAATCGTGGTGGTTTGATTAAAGATTATAATGTTGATATGTTTAAAACGAATGGTATTGATTATGAATTGAAAGAAGTATTTTATACAATTTCAAAAAGAGGGGTTATTCGAGCAACTCATTTTCAGTTAGTGAAGCAGCAGCCTAAACTGGTGCGCTGTATCAGCGGACATGTGTATGATGTTATTGTTGATTTGCGCCCAGATTCTCCTACCTTTGGACAGTGGAGAGGATTCCATCTTACCGGAGAAAATACCAATATGTTATTAGTGCCAAAATTCTTTGGTCATGGTTATCTGGTAATAGAAGATTCTGTTGTTAGTTATAAGTGTGCCGAGGTTTTCTACGATGAGGGTGATTCAGGCATCATGTACAACGATCCTGATATCGATATTGAATGGCCTTTTGGGCTAATCGGCGGAGAAGAAAAGTTAATCATTAGTGAAAAGGATTTAAATTTAATGTCTTTTCATGAGTATATTGGATATTGTAAGAAGTAGAGCGGCTATAGCCTATGAATAGACATTAATAGATGCACAAGGACTTGGTATGAAATGAGTTATTTCGGAACATTAACACTTTATCTGTTTATAATATTTTTCTCTGTATTAGTAACAAAAATTGCGTATCAGAAGAATATTTCTAAATTCCAGAAAAAAATATTAATATTGGGAGTTATATTTTTACTTGCAATATTTGCTGGATTGAGATATCAAACAGGCTCAGATTGGTATCAATATTATATAGCTGTAGATTATGTCGGGAAACAAGGAAATACAGAATGGGGTGCTGGTAAAAACAATTATGGTCCATTGTACATTGCGCTTTGTAAAATAGTATATTGGATTGGCGGAAATGGAAGTTTCTTTTTGTTTGTTATGGCATTTTTGACTTATCTGTTTCTATTTTTAACATTGGATCGCTATAAGAATCAAATAGAAGTACATATGAGCATTTTCATGTATACAGCTCTATATTATTTAGTTTCATATAATATTGTACGTCAGGCGTTAGCAATTACAATTGGAATGTATGCCATTTCATTCCTTGATTATAATAGAAATATGCTAGTTAACGTAAAAAAGACACAACGTTTAAAATCCTTTTTAAAAGATAATGCTAATTTTCTAGTATTTTCTCTTATTGCATCAATGGTACATAATTCTGGGCTTGTATGTTTTCTTGCCCTACCGTTATGCTATATAATGAAAAAGAAAAAAATGAAATGGATTATTTTGATAGCTGTTTTTCTGGCGGTTATCAATTTCAGACACTTCATGCCGCTTGCTATATACATTACAGGGAGCGACCAATTCAGGTGGTATTTTAGCTTATGGGGAGAAGAAGGCTCATATTTATTATATATCGTCCGCTATGCACCATATATGCTAACTTGCGGATTGTCCTATAAAATATTGAGTCGCAATGAACGGATGATGAATCTTTACAATCTGTTTTTGGTTGGGCTTATTGTTAATTTGTTAAGTATTATTTCAAATTCAGAAATTGAGAGATTTATTTTTACTTATTTATATATGATGATTATAGTTATTCCATTTGCTATTAAAAACATGAGTGTTTCGAAAAGTTTTTTTGGATTGAGGATTAAATTTGATAATGTGACTTATAGATTATATAAATGGTTTATGTATATATATATATTATTCACATTTTATTATACATTCTTTATACAAGGAGCATATAAAGTTGTTCCATACACTTTTATTTTTGATTAAAAGATACAGAATGGAATTTTAGTCGATGAGGAGAGGCTGATTTGGAAAGTACAAACTATTTCTATGAATATAGTAAGTATGAGAGTATTGTTTTATTTGAAAACAACAAAATAGATGAAAAATGCGATCTGAGCATTGTCGTCCCAACATATAAGAGAATAGACCTTTTAAGAGAAACAATTTTAAGTATTATTAAACAGAAATCACCGAAACATTTAAAGTATGAGGTCATTATAGTTTCAAACGATATTGATTTCCGAGTAACTGATTTAAAGTTGGATTATGGAAAACTACATTTAGCCATATATGCCAATAAAAACAATATTGGTATGTGTGGGAACATGAATAAATGTGCTTCATTAGCAAAGGGAAAATATATTGCATACTTGCAAGATGATGATTTACTTCTTGATGACTATTTGTGTACAATCGAGCAACTCATTGATAATGGAATAATGAGTGATGTAAGTTGCTTAATTCCAAATAGATATTTCTATTTGGATGAGAACGACAAGGTCTCAATCTTCGGAACAAAAACAAAGAGGAAAGAAAAAGCAAAGCACTATATAAATAAGATTCTTAGATTGGGCTGTAAAGAGTATATGTTGCAGCAAGTGTTGCCTGAAGATTGCTATAGATTGTTTTATAACTGTTTTACAGGAGGTCCTACTTGCGGAATTTTATTTGATAAAAAGAAACTATTGAAATCAGAAGGATTTAACCCGGATTATCCATATTCATTTGACTATGTATTCTTTCTCAAATACTCTGCGAGTAATAAAGTTGTATTATATAATAAATATTTAGCAATATATAGAATGACCGAGAGTGCGTCAAATAAGCCACAGGTCCAATATGATTTTTTTCGCAGTGAAATCTTCCTTATAAACACTATGAAAAACTCTAGATGGAATTGTTTAAATAACGATATTTTAATAAAATTTGCCTACGACACTAAAAGCAAAGAGGCGCAAAATTTAATTCAAAAAGATTATAAAATCAAAAGTTGTTCTCATTTGACATATTGGTGTTTTAGGATTTATAGATACGTAAAATTGATGCGAAGCGGATTATATAGAAAAGATATAATTAATAATCTACCCATTAATTAAAAGGATGATAAATGATATGGAACAACATGAAGGTAAAATTAAGTTTGTATGTTCAATTATTACTGCATGGCATCTGATAGGTTTGAAATCATATCTGCTGAAATTAGAGGAAGAAAATAACAACACTGTCGAGGGAATTGTGTTTATTGAAAAGCATCCTGTAAATGGGTATCTAATCAATAAGGATATGTTAGATTTTGGCCGAAGGATAATTTGCCATTGTGTATATGGGAGCGGCACAGATAGCATAATTAGGGAGCTTGGAAACTATCAGTTGTTTGATTCGGATTTTCATGTTATTACTCCTTGCTTTCCAGAAATAATACTATGTAACAAAATTATGCAACACTTTCCGGTTAAAGCAAAAGCCATTGTACTGGATGAAGGTGTGGGCTCATATGATACAAGCCTATTGCGATGGATAAAATCGGTCATGATTGATACAAAAAGTCTTCGTGATTCATTATACTTTGCCGGAAGATATCTTTACCAGAGATTTCTGAAAGTATATAAGAGAATAGAAGTAAACAAGTTTATACTGTTTAAGGATGATTCAGGCAAACTAAGCGTGGATGAAGACGTTGTAAAATATTATACACAATTAATGAATCAGCCAACTGACGATGCAATTGAAGTCGAGGAACAACATTATATCTTATTCTTTACAAATCCACTAGAGGAGGAAGGAAGTGTTAGTGGAGATGATCTTATGAATCTCTATAATCAAATTGTTTCTCTATGTGAGACAAAAGGATATAACGTTTTATTTCGGTTGCATCCAAGAGAAACTTTGGTAGATAAGTATAAAGGGTTAAATATTATTACTTCACCGGCAAGCAGTTCCGAGGATTTACTTAACAAACTTGTAAAAAAACCAGCATATGTTATTGGCGCACATTCAACAAGCTTGGTAACAGCTAAATTGTTTTTCGATATACAAGCCATTACTATAGGGAAAATATTGTATCGTTATTCTAGAACAAATTATTGTAGACACCTTATTGATAAATATAATAAGAATTTTTCCAGTATAGTATATATTCCGGCTTCATTAGATGAGCTCGAAAATATATTTGCCCCATAAAGAACTGCATCTAAAATAGGGAGGATTATAAATGGGAAAGTTTTATTTGACAAATAACCCGTTGTGGGCAGATAAAATAAGCTCCATCTTATCAAATGTTGGGTTTAAATTATCCGGCTCTGATTTTGAGGATGGCACATTTCTTTCCGTCTACAAAAAGTTATCACTGGATAATTATAATTTATACAAAAAGAATAATAATTATGTAGCAACAACAGGAACGCTAATTTATAAAGGGAAAATTGGCAAGGATGCACTAGAAGATATTTTGAATGATTATATTGAGTTTGAACATGACATAAATAGAGTTCGCTTTAATTGCATGGGATCCTTTTGCCTTTTAATCAAGGTGGGAAAAAAAATAGATGTTTGTGTTGATGAGTTGCAGAGTTATTATGTTCATTACTATATTAAGGACGATTACTATTTCATTACACCACAAGCTTATCATATTGCAAGAATAACTCCTATAGAACTTGATAAAATTTCAGTGGCTCAAAAGATTGCTTGTCGCACAATTCCTGATGATAGGACTCCGTTTATGGGCATTCATAGGCTATTGAGTAATGAAAAATTGCATATTCATTGTAACGTTAGGGGGGAGGTAAAGGTCGTTAATATAGGTGTAAATAATTATTGTACTCGGCAATTGTCCTCACGTGATAAAATGCTACAAGCTTTAAACCACTACGCACAAAATAAAGCCTCAGCATTTAAGACAACAGGTATCTTTTGTACTGGTGGACTGGATTCACGGAGTGTGTTGGCCGTAAATATGTGGTTAAAGAACAATTTAAACCATCAAATTGAATTGATTAATTGGAAAAGTAACGACGAATCAATTCCCGCAGCAATTGATGATACTTTGATTTGTCAAGATATGAGTAAACATTTCGGCATTCCGCTTAGAGTAATCGACTGTACTGATTCAAGAATATATGAAAATATCGAATCAACAAATTTTTCTGAATTAGATAAGTATGGAGAAATGATAGGATTTCATGCTGGAAATAAAAAATATCATCAAATGTTAGAGGATGATTTCCTACCGGATTTTATTGAATATGGATGTGGTGGTGAGGTTGCAAACCAGACGCTTAGAAAAGAAGCATATTCAGAATCGTATGAGGATATATTGGAATTTTATTTAAAATATACGAGTTCTATTGTATATAAACATGTTGGAGAAGAGAAATTTAGAAAATCCTGGACAGCATCATGGAATAAGAGACTGAATATTTTGGGGATTTCTCCAGACCATCTTAGTAATGATGATTGCACAGATATATTTAATTTCTATGTGTTAAATGAAAATTTAGATCATATAAATGTGACAAATCTTTATAGATACTCAACATCGATGTTCGCTCAGAAAGAGGTGTTCGATAGCTTGAGTTGTCTGCCTTATAAAGAAAAAGATTCAGGACATATGTCACTCTATATTGTCGATAAATTTTACCCGGAATTTTTAAAAATTCCGTTCTACTCTCATCGAAAAAAACAGATTGTGGATTTTACAACATTGCGGTTTGTAGCTGAATCTACACATAAGTCATTTAAAGATAACATTAAAGATAATAAATTAATTGGCAGCATTGCAGGCAATATTGCTGAACATGTTCATGAAGTCTACCCGCATGATAAAAATGTCGAAGATAGAAATCATAGGAGAAAGTTATATAAACTTTGCAAGGAACTTGGAGAAGATAAAATAAAGATGAATTCTTTTAGCGAAATTACATATTTGGCGGAGTATGTGACGTGGTTAAAACTCCGAAATTATATTAAATGGAGGGCATGATGAATAAAATAATGCTAATAGGCGATTCTCGAGATTGTCCCAATTACGGAGCAATAGGAACGACGGAGATGTTATTGAAGGAGATGCAGGAATTAAACTGTGAGATTAAAACGATATCTTGGCGAAGTTTAAATAGAGCAACTCCGGTTGATGGCTGGAAGCAAACAGCTTCTGAAAGCATTGCAAACTTCAGGTATGGACTATATCCCGAGACAATCAAAGGAAGACTGCAGGAAAGCTTTGCTAATACTTTTCTTATGGATGAGTACCATCTTATTAAGAAAAGAATTAAAAAAGCCAGAAGAAGGAATGATGGATTTGAGATTCATAAATATCATGTACCATATCGATATGAGGATTATGCAGACTTTTCTCAAAATGTTATTGCTGGTCTGTGCCTGCAGTATGAGAAAAAAATGTTAGAATGGGCAGATGTAGTTGTTATCAACGGGGAAGGAAGTATCGTTAAGGGAACCGATAAAAATGGATATTATCACTTGGGTGGCTTGTATGTGCTTTTCCTTTCCTATTTATCAAAGAAAATTTTTAAAAAAGAAACATATATGATAAATCACACCGTTGATCCACAAAATAGAGATATTTATTACATGATTAGCAAGGTGTATCCTTTATTAGATGGTGTTTATGTACGTGAGCCTTTGTCATTAAAAACGCTAAAAGAATATTGTGGTTATGATGAAGCTGTGTATGTTCCGGATGCATTGTTCGCATTTGAGGCGGATGAATCATGGCATCCTAACAATTATCTTGATTCAATAATTGACTTTTCCAAGCCATATATATGTATTGGAGACAGTTCTGGATTTTATACAGATTCGGATAATTTATTTGATGTAGAGAAAATGTACGATGAATTGATACCAAAGCTTAGGAAGATATGTCCACAAGTAGTTTTTATAGTTGGATTCGGAAAATATTATTCACCAGTAATGAAAACTATACGAAATAACAATGTACCATTTTTGTGTATACACAATTCATCTTATGTCGATTTATTTCATGTACTCAAAGGTGCTGAAATTTTTATTTCCGGTAGATGGCATACCTCGATTCTGACTTTGAAAGCGAGAACGCCAATTTTGCTATTTGGTTCAGATTCACATAAAACAGAGGCATTATATAAGATGATAAATTATCCATATCGCTTTTTTGATTTTCGAACATTAAGACTGCATACTGATGAGATTGTATCAGAAGCGCAAAAAATAATTAAGGGTGATCATGAAAATAGTTTCTTACTTGCCCAACAGTTGGGACAATTAGCAAAAAGAAATATAGAATTTTTATTAAATAGAAAGTAGATGTTAAAAATGAATGAAAATAAGCGTCTTATAAAAAATACATTTTTATTATCTATTGGTGGATTGACTCCAAAGTTTATTGGTCTTATTACACTCCCAATTGCAACAAGGAATTTAACAACGGGAGAGTATGGTACATATGATTTGGTCATAACGGTTGCGGCTATATTAATTCCATTACTTACGCTTCAAATTCAACAAGGAACTTTTAGATTCTTATTAACTGCCAAGGATCAGGATGAGCGCAAGGTTTATATAACAAGTACACTTGTCTATCTTAGCTTTACTGTTATACTAGGAACAATCGTTGGTGTTATCGGTATGTTTATTGCTGGTATCAGGCCCTTAGTTGCGCTTTGTATATGTTTAATGATTTCTGCTGAAGCTTTATATATTGTTTTGGGTCAAACACTTCGCGGAATGGGAAAAAACGGGAAATATACTCTTGCGATTATTGTATATAGTGTATCGTATATGCTTTTTATGATTGTTTTGGTTGCATGGCTAAAATTATCACTGTTAGGTGTACTGTTGGCTGTTGCAATAGGCTACTTGTTTTCGGCAATCTACATGATTTGTCAGAATGAAATAAGATATTATTTTCACCCCCAATATTATTCGAAAGCTGATTTAAAAAGAATTTTGGCGTTTTCAGCTCCAATTGTACCTTCGTCAATTTCCTTATGGGTAGTAAATATGTCAGATAGATTGATTGTTACAGGTATATTAGGGTTTAGTGCTAATGGTATATATTCTGCTGCAAATAAAATACCATCATTATATTCAACAGCCTATAGTATTTTTAATATGGCATGGACAGAATCTGCGGTGCGAAGTTATGAAAATGATGATGCATCAGATTATTATAGTAGGATGTTTCGTGCTCTCTTTCACTTTATGCTTGGTGTAATTCTCCTATTGATTGCAGCAACGCCGATGATGTTTGCTATTTTATTTGATGTTCAATATGATGATGCATATTATCAAATTCCCATTTTATATTTTGGAGTGTTTTTCTCCAGTATTGTTTCGTTTTATGGAAGTATATATATAGCTGTACAGCAGACAAAGCACGTGGCTTCATCTTCTATTGCAGGAGCTGTTATAAATGTAGTTGTAAATCTTTTGCTGATTAGATGGATTGGATTATATGCTGCTTCAATTTCTACTGCAGTTTCATATCTATGCATCTGTATTTACAGATATTTTGATCTAAAAAAAATGATTGAGATTAAATATTATTTTCCAGAAATGATTTTGGGGATATTGATGTTTTCAATATCTGCAGTATGTTGCCATATTCGAAATGTTTATTCAATTATATTATGCATTGTTATTGCTATAGGATATAATATTGCGTTTAACAGGCACATGTTAATTAATTTTTTTAATGTAATTTTTTTAAAAATAAGAAAGAGGGGGTAAATATAAGAATGAAAGTTATTGGAGTTATTCCTGCGCGTTACAAATCATCGAGATTTCCTGGAAAACCCTTAGCAAATATCTGTGGAAAACCGATGATATGGTGGGTTTACCAACAGTGTCTGAAGGTTAATAAGCTGGATAAAATTTATGTTGCTACAGATGATGAACGTATTAAGAAAACTTGTGAAAAATTCAGTATGAATGTCATAATGACATCCAGTGAGCATAAAACTGGTTCAGACCGTGTTGGTGAAGTTGCCGCAAAGATAGAAGGTGATTTATTCATTAATATTCAAGGAGATGAACCTTTAATTGATCCTAGAGAGATAGAAGAGGTTATTGATATTTTTGAGGATGAATCGGTTGAATTTGGTTCTTTAAGAATTAAGATTACTGATCCAGAAGAAATTGCTGCCTACAGTACCGTGAAAGTTGTTGTTGATAGGAATAGTGACGCTTTATATTTTTCACGAAATGTAATTCCATCAAATAAAAAGGATGGACCTATAGCAAGGGTTTTCCGACATGTAGGGATTTATGCATATAAAAAAGAATTCCTGCTTAAGTTTGTCAGTATGCCTCAGACTGAATTGGAATTAGGGGAGGGAATTGAACCCCTAAGAGCCATGGAAAATGGGTATAAAATTAGAGTCAAGGAAACAGAATATACCAGTATTGGCGTGGACTATCCAGAACATATTAAATTGGTTGAGGATATCATAAAGAAGAGAAACGAGGTAAATTGAAATGAATCATGCAAAATTATTGGATTGTACGCTTAGAGATGGGGCATATCTTTTAGATAAAAAATTCGGGGATGAAACTATACGTGGAATAATTGATGGGTTAGTAAAAGCCCATGTTGATTTTGTCGAGATCGGTTTTTTTCAGAATGATGGCTTTGGAGATGGAAAAACGGTTTTCAAAAATTCTGCGGACGCTAAAAGATTTGTTCCATCAGAAAAGCAAGGGTGCGAGTTTACTGTATTAGCGGATTATAGTAGGTATTCTGTAGATAACTTAGATCCGTATGACCCAGAATCCATTGATGCGGTCAGAGAATGTTTCTTTAAGAATGAGCGATATGAAGCAATAGATGCATGTAAGGTTATTAAGAAGAAAGGATATAAATTATTTGTCCAACCTGTTGATATCCTTGGCTATTCTGACATGGAGTTGATAGAGTTTTTGAAACTTGTAAATGAAGTTGAACCTTATTGCTTATCAATTGTAGATACTTTTGGAAGCATGTATCAGGAGGATTTACACAGGGTTTTTGAATTGATTCATCACAATCTTATTCCTTCTTGCAGGATTGGATTTCATTCTCATAACAACATGCAAATGTCAAATGCTTTATCCCAGGAATTTCTTAGAATGACCTTTGGAAAACGAGAAGTTGTTGTAGATGGAACAGTTGCAGGGATGGGGCGTGGTGCAGGAAATACTCCAACAGAATTAATTGCACAGTATATGGTAAGTCAGCTGAACTACAGTTACGATATAGACGCATTATTAGATATTATTGATGACTATATTGATAATATCAGAACGAAATGTACGTGGGGATATTCAACTCCGTATTTTGTTGCCGGTTGCTTTAGTGCACACGTAAATAATGTTATGTACTTAACAAAGAAAAATAGCATTAGATCTAAAGACATTAGGTATATCCTTAATAAAATTGGAGCTATACCCAGAAAGCGGTATGATTATGATCTTCTCGAAAAAACATATATGGAGTATTTAAGTGCGGATATTGATGATACTCAAACGATAGAAGCATTAAGAAAAACTTTACATAATCGTAATGTTTTGATTGTTGCACCGGGATCTTCTATTGCAATGTATACAGACATTATCAATCAGGAGATTGATGAGAAAAATCCGATAGTTATTTCTGTGAATGGACTTTTTTCCGGAATTGTGGCTGATTATGTGTATATGAATAATGCAAAAAGGTATACAGTATGGAAAAATAACAAAACAAATGCTTATCAAAATCTAATAGTGACATCTAATATTGAGAAAGAAAATAATGACCATAGACAGATTGTTTCTTTTGTACGTCTTTTGAAATGTGGATGGACTCATGTAGACAATTCTGTACTCATGTTGCTTAGACTACTGGATTTGATGGATGTCAAGTCTATTGATCTGGCTGGATTTGATGGCTATTCTTATGGAAATAATTATGTCTCTAAGGAGATGGCTTACGCAAATATTGACGAAGATCCTGCTGAATTGAATCTTGAAATACAAGAAATGCTAGATGACTTCATGAAGACTAGGAACTCTGGTTGTGCAATTACTCTATTGACTCCATCTAGATTTCATATTTAAGAGGTAAAGTCATGTCAAATATAAAGTTTTTTATAATGGATGTTGATGGAACACTTACTGACGGTAAAATATATATGGGGGAGAATGGGGAACTTTTTAAGGCATTTGATATTAAGGATGGATGCGGTATAAAGGATATTCTTCCAATATATGACATCCATCCGATTATAATCACTGCCAGAACAAGTAAAATCCTTGCACATCGATGTAAAGAATTGGGTATTTCGAATCTTCATCAAGGTGTTCGAAATAAAATCAAAGAGCTTCAAGAAATAATAAATGCCAATTCTTTAAAAGATGGCGAAAATTACAATTATTCAAATTGTGCATATATTGGAGATGATATCCTTGATCTTCAATGTATGATTCCTATTAAACAAGCTGGAGGATTAATTGGCTGTCCGGCAGATGCTGTAAATAAAGTTAAAGAAATTGCGGATTATGTAAGCAACAATAACGGAGGAAATGGTGCAGTACGTGATTTCATAGAATGGATAGTTGATACAAAAAGAATTTGATTCAAATAAAGGTGGAATTTCATGTGGTCATTTGCAGCTTATAATATAGAAAATAATATTAGGAAGAATAGTTCTTCGGGTGGGGTGCATTCTGCGGAGCCAAGCGGACTCCGATGCGTTTCAGAGCGGACGCTGTGCAGAGCATAACGGACGCTCTGAAGCGCCTATTATAGTCAGTTGCTTTCTGAGCTGGATCACTACAGTGTAGTGTTTCGTTGCCCGTTTCAGTATCGCATTGGCTGATACTTCGTCATTGAGAATCATCGAAGCCCAGTTGTTTGGCTCTCTTTGAGAGCACACGATCGTGCACCTTGACAATTCACTGCGTTTTTCCATGACTTCAAAGAGGACTTTGATCTCACGCTCATCCGTTATCGTGTGAAGCAGGAAATTATCCAGTATCAGCAGATCCAGCTTCAGGTAAAAGCGTATCTTCTTCTGATATTTTGAGTAATCAGCCTGCTTCAGAGCGACCATGGTTTCAAGGAATTCTTCACAATGATGATACATA
>ERZ1643247.1381-NODE-1381-length-22551-cov-4.866599_pt1 | contig 22551 bp, 22 predicted proteins | sample MGYA00579264_ERZ1643247 | MGnify/ENA primary metagenome ERZ1643247 (study PRJEB29033, sample SAMEA4952262) | chicken gut metagenome | biome: Broiler Chicken; feature: Gastrointestinal Tract; material: Caecum | place: Ireland | collected 2018 | study: Broiler... | reverse complement strand
AAACACCGCGCCCGGCACTGTTGGCCATCGACGGGCGATGCGGCAGCGGAAAATCCACCCTGGCGGCCTGGCTGGCAGAGCAGCTGCCCTGCAACCTGGTGCATATGGATGATTTTTACCTGCCGCCGGCGGATCGCCGCCCCGACTGGGCACAGCACCCGGGGGCCAATATGGATTTTGCCCGCCTGCGGGAAGAGGTGCTGCTGCCTCTGCTGGCCGGGCAGCCGGCCGACTACCGGGCCTATGTTTGCCGGGACGGCGCTTTGCAGCCGCCGGTCACATTGCCGCCCCGGGGGCTGACCATTCTGGAGGGCAGTTATGCCCTGCACCCGGCACTGCAGGTGCCGCTGGCCTGCCGGGTCTTTGTGACCTGTTCCCCGGACTGCCAGCGCCAGCGGCTGCAGCTGCGGGAAGGGGCCCATTTTGCCGCGTTTGAAGAGCGGTGGATTCCCCTGGAAGAGGGGTATCTGGCGGCTTGCCGCCCCGAGAAAACCTGTGATTTTGTGCTGGACACCACCGCCTTGACGGTGTAAAATAATACCCGGTTCCTTTGAGAAAAGCCAGGAAGGCAACAGCAGCCCAGGAAGGGCTGCGCCGGAACACTTTTTGATGAGGAGAGATCTTTTTGATGCATACCCGCGAAAAAACCTACAAACTGGTGCTGTCGGCTCTGTTCCTGGCCCTGTGCCTGGTATTGCCCATGATCACCGGCGGCATTCCCACCATTGGCAATATGCTGCTGCCCATGCACATCCCCGTGCTGCTGTGCGGCCTGCTGTGCGGCTGGCAGTATGGGCTGGTCATCGGCTTTGTGGCGCCGCTGCTGCGCTCGGTGCTGTTCGGCATGCCGCCCATGTACCCGGTGGCCATTGCCATGGCCTTTGAGCTGGCCGCCTATGGCCTGATCATCGGTCTGGTCTACTGTCTGCTGCCCAAACACGGGGTGGCGGCACTGTACATCAGCCTGCTCACCGCCATGGTGGGCGGACGGCTGGTCTGGGGTGTGGCCGAAGTGGTGCTGCTGGGCATGGCCGGCAACGCCTTTACGTTCCAAGCGTTTTTGTCCGGTGCGCTGCTCACCGCCGTGCCCGGCATCGTGCTGCAGCTGGTGCTGATCCCCGCCGTGATGGTGGCGCTGGACCGCACCGGCGTGGTCAAATTCCGCAGGGCGGAAGGCTGAATAGCAGCCCGACCATCAATTTCCACAACAAGCCGCGCAGGAAGCGCGGCGTTTTTTGTGTGGGCAGTGCTTGTTATTTTGTCGCTGAATATGCTATACTGTAAAAAAATTGTTACCATTGAGGGGGCGCACCGTATGGGACTGATCGCGAAGATCCAGAACAAAACCGAACAAGCCCGGGCAAAAGAGCGTATCCGGCCGCTGCTGGAAAGCCGCATGATGCGCGATATTCTGCTGGAGATCGGCCAGCGCGGTACCGAAAAACTGGACCCCCAAAGTGTGCCCCTGGACCAGCGTCCCCGGGCGGCCAAGCTGGCGGCCGAATGCGGCACCGCCGGCCTGCACCAGAGCGTTATCCGGGAAGTGGTGCTGGACGAGGCAGGCATTACCCTGTATGCGGGGGATGACGAGATCCCCTTCCTGTACGGCGACTATAACTATGAAAACATCGAGGATACCGACTGCCTGCCCGCCGTGGCCCAGTACCTGGTCCAGCGGCTGCGGGGCTATTACAACATCAGCCGGACCTTCTACACGGTGCCCAAACACAACGGCCGCACCGTTACCGAAAAAACCCGCCAGGTGTTTATCCGCCGCCACCACGAGGATACCCCTTTTGACCCCCAGCCTACCCAGAAACAGCACCTGTTCTGACGGTTTGCGTTGACAGTGGCCGGGAATTTTGCTATAATAAACTATACGCTGTGCAAAACAGCCCATAAGGAGATGTACTCAAGAGGTCGTAAGAGGGAGCACTCGAAAGTTTGCAGCCCACTGGCCGATTCGTCCGCTAGGAATGGCGTGACGGCGGGATTTTCCCGGGGTATGGTTCCGGTTATTATCCGCTTATCTTGCATCGAAATCTTGCATTTTTCCGAAAGGTTTGCAAGGCGGTGCTGGAAAATTGAATATGGAGATGTACTCAAGAGGTCGTAAGAGGGAGCACTCGAAATGCTTTAGGTCTCGAGAGAGGCGCGTGGGTTCGACTCCCACCATCTCCGCCAGAAGGACGTCCTGTCAGTCATGACAGGACGTCCTTTTTTACTTCCCAGAGAGGAAGGGACGCCGTGGCGTTACCACCGGTTTTCGGGCAGCTTTTCTGGCAGCGGCAGGGCCTGCTCCATGGTGGCGGCGCTCAGCTGCTTGGACTGGGAATCCAGATGGGCGTAGATGTTGGCCGTGGTGGAGATGTCACTGTGGCCCAGCCATTCCTGAATCTGCTTCATCGGCACACCCTGCTTCAGCAGCAGGCTGGCGCAGGAGTGCCGCAGATCGTGGAAGCGGATCTTCCGCAGGCCATGGTCGGCCAGCAGCTTGGCAAAGCCGTCGGTCACCGCGTTGGGCAGGATCAGATTGCCCATCTCGTCCACGAACAGGTAACCCTTGTACTTCTGGTTGTAGCAGTTGCCGCAGAGCTTCTCGTTGTAGGCCTGCTGCTCTTTCAGCGCCCGCAGCCGCTGGGCGAAGCTGGCCACCAGCGGCAGGGTGCGCAGGCTGGACTTGGTCTTGGCCCGGTCGGCCTCCACCAGGACGTGCTTGCCCTCCAGGTTGGTGCTGGTCACGATGTGGCGGATGGTCAGGGTACCGGCTTCGAAGTCCACCGCGTCCCACCGAAGGCCCAGCACCTCGCCCCGGCGCAGCCCATAGAAGGCTGCGAACTGGATGATCAGTTCCAGCCGATGGCCCCGGGCGGCTTCGAACAGCTGCTCCATCTCCTCGGCGGTGTAGTAGGCGGCCATGTACTTCTCGGGCTTGGGCCGCTCCACCTTGTCCACCGGGTTGCCGGGAATCAGATCCAGCTTCACGGCGTATTTCAGCGCCTTGTGCAGGTTGGCGTGCTGCCGCAGTACGCTGGTGGCTTTCAGCGTTTCCAGCTCGTGGAGATAGAAACTCTGGATGTGCCGTGCCTGCAGGCCGCCCAGCGTGATGCCGGTGGGCTCGAAGTAGGGGACGATGTGGTTCTTCACATTGAAGTTGTAGGAGGACCAGGTGGTTTCCTGCACGGCGGGGCGGATGATCTTCAGCCAGTAGAGCATATAGTCGCTGAACAGCATATCGGGGCTCAGTTCCTCTTTACGGTTGGGCTTGGGTGGCGTGAAGCTGCGGCGCAATTCCCGCAGCATCTCCTCCGCCCGTTTTTTGTTGCCCTTCACAGGCAGTCCGGTGGCGTGCCAGGGCTGTTTGCGCTTGCCGTCGGCACCGGTATAGCTGAGCACCATGTAGTAATATCCGTTTTTCTCTTGCAGCCGGCCTGCTACCATAGGCATTTCTCCTTTCATACTCGTTTGTACGGTTTTCCGGGTCCAGCACAACAATACCCGGAATCCCCGGCAAAAGCTAGTCACAAATCTACACAAGGATACGCCCTTGTTTTGGGTACGAATCTATCAAAGCGCCCGCGTCGGGAACTTCCCGGCGCGGGCTTTTGGTATGGTTGTGGTTCAGCGCTCCAGACCGCGGCGGCGTTTGCCGTGGCGGGCTTTTTCCTCGGCCCGCTGGCGGGCCTGCTCCGCCAATGCCTTGCGGCAGGCGGTGGTGGCTCGTACCCTTCGGAGAATCCTGTCACAGACTTCATCCTCGTGTCGCAGCGCCTTGATCTGGCGGGTCAGTCCGGCCCGGCGTTCGGCGGTACCGGGCGGCGGGACCTTGTGCCGCATCAGCCGGGCACAGTCGGCACGCTCCTTGCAGAGGGCGGCAATCTGTGTTGCCAGTTCCCGGCGGCGGGCCTCCGCCTCGTCGGTGGTGTGGAAATCCCGGTCAAAGCAGAGGTGCATCTCCTCCAGTGTGCGCTCCACGTTGCGCCAGATCGCTTCGATCTCGGGCCAGTTGATGGACGCCCGGGGATTCGGCTTGGCCTGCACCTTGTACCGGAAGTAGAGATACTGCCGGCCCAGGTGGGGCTTGCCGAAGAGCTCGTCCAGCAGACCCTTGTACCGTACCTTGGCCCAGGAACGGCAAACCGGGCGCCTGGGACGGTCGTACCCGCCGAACAGGCTGTAATAGTGGGGGCCGAACTGGTAATAGTGGGTGTCCAGCACCCGGGCCAGCGCGGGCCAGTCGAACTCCGGGCCCAGGCGGTGCACCCGCACCGGGCGGCCACCGTCCACCGAGCGCAGCGTGGCGTACTTGCGGCCCTCCTCCCGCCGCCACAGATAGCCCATCCGCCGCAGAGCCAGGGCAAAGTCCTCCTCGGTGCTGGTCTGCTGGAGGGCGGTTTGCAGTGCCTCCCGCATCCGGTTGTACCGGGTGGGTTCGCCCCGGCGCTCCGCTTCGTAGAGGGGGCGCGGTGCGCTTTTGCCTTGAGGCTGTACCACCGACAACCCCTGGGCCTGGCACAGGGCGTCGGAAGCGCGGCGCAGCTCCCGGTACTGGCTGCGGCGCTGTTCGTACTTTTTGCCATCCACATAGGACACCGCGTTGATGACAAAGTGGTTGTGCAGGCAGTGGGTGTTCATGTGGGTGGCCACCAGCACTTGGAACCGCCCGCCCCACACCTGCCTGGCCAGCTCTACACCGATGGCGTGGCACTGTTCGGGGGTTACCTCACCGGGCTGGAAACTCTGGTAGGCGTGCATCGCCACCACGCCCTCAGTCTTACCGAACTTCCGCTGCACCGCCCGCATATCCGCCCAGGCGGTTTCGGGGCGGCAATGAATGCCCGACACCAGTTTTGCGCTTTCCGGCAAGGTGGTCTTGGCATCGTTCCCGGCATAGTGCAGCGCCTGGACCAGGCCACCGTATTCGGTTTTCTCCAGGTTGGCGGCGTAGTCCACCACCCGGCGCAGGTTGTCCCGCACCGGCCAGATCTTGGTGACGGCCAGGGATCACTCCTTCGGCAGCAGGGCATCCCGGATCTGGTCTGTGGCCGCCCGGCAGGGGAGCGCTTCCCCGGGCGGCAGACGGTCCGCCAGCGCGTCCAGTTCTCCCAGAGCGGAAAACAAAGACACGGGAGGGTGAAACTGCGGCGTGTACCCCAGTGACCGCTGCCGGAGATATTCCGACAGCGTCAGACCGCAGCGCCGGGCGGCGGATTCCATCCGGTGTTTTTCAGCCGGTGTCACCCGCACGTTGATGCCCACGGTGCGGCTTCTCACGAGGCAGCCTCCCGTGAGAAATCGGGGTTCGGGGCCGTCCCCGTAGGAGCGGCGGTGTCCGCCGCGGCGAAGGGTTGCCCGTCGGCAACACAAAGCCCATGCTCGCTACCGTGATGCGGCTCCGGTGACGGTGATGACGACGATGACGGTACGGGGGCCACCCCCTCTTCACCAGCCGGTGCCGTACCAGACGGTAAGGGGGATTTGGCGGTATCATCGTCACTACCGTCATGACCGTCATCCCCGTCACGGGTGAAGCACAGCAGCCGGGTGTTGGAGGTGCGTCGGGACTGGTAGCGGATGCCCTGCGGGGCAAACACCGTGTAGAAGTGCTCCACCAGTTTGCGGGTGAACTGGTTGGGCTGCACATCTTTGATACCGGCGGCGGTCAGCAGTTCGGTGGCGGTGCCTGTCCAGCTGCCGGCGCGCCGGACAAAGTCTGCCGCCCGCCACAGGTAGTCCGGAATGGCCTTCCGGACCTGCTCCTCGGCGGTTTCCTCCTCCAACAGCTGCCAGATACAGTCCCGGGTCTGCAGATGGAGAGTGCAGCTATCCATGTCACGGCCTGTCACCAGCAGCCGGGCCGTGTCGCTCATCCGCTGGCGCTGCAGCAGCCAGATGGTGTCGGCGGCACCCATCAGACCGTTGGACCCGGAAATCTGCTGGAACGGGTCGGATGCGCCCTGTTTGCGCAGATGATGCACCAGCAGCAACCCGATGCCTCGGCGGTCCGCCAGGGATTTCAGCGCGCTCATATCCTGGTAATCGCTGGCGTAAGCGCCGTTGTTCGGGTCGGCGGTGCGGACCTTCTGCAAGGTGTCGATAACCACCAGCCCGGTTTCGGGATGCTGGGGCAGGAATTTCTCGATCTGGAGTTCCAGTCCGTCCCCGATGGCGCAGCTTCCGGTCTGGAAGTATAACCGGCTGGGAACGGAGTCCTCGGTCAGGCGGAACAAACGCCCCTGGATGCGGGCATAGGTATCCTCCAGACAGAGGTACAGCACGGTCTGCGGCAGGGTGGTGCGGCCCCAGATCTCGTCGCCCCGGGCCAGCTGCAGGCAAAGCCACAGGCACAGCCAACTTTTGCCTGCCTTGCTGGCACCGGCCAACAAGGAAAGCCCGGCGGGCAGCAGGCCGGGAATCAGCCACCGTACCGGCGGCAGCGGGGTGGAAAGTAGAGTTTCAGCATCAATAGGTTTGTTTCTCTGCATGGCATACGCCTCCTTCTTGCTGGGCCACAGGCCGCCCAACGGGGCCCTGTGGCGCGACCTTTGCGACAATGCGGGTAACGTGCCCGCCGCCCGGCGGCGCGCGGCACGGCGCGGATTTGGGCGGAGGTACAGAGTGAATCTTAATAAGATTCACTCTGTCGGGAAAATCGCTTGCGTGAATCTTGTTAAGATACCTTTGGCCGCAATACAGCAGAAAGTGAATCATGCTATGATTCACTTTTCCTGCGGCGGATTTCCAGTGAATCATGCTATGATTCACTTTGCAGGTCTTGCCCGGCAAAACCCGCCCCTTGTGCATTGGTCAGCAGATAGCGGATGACGTTGATTTTGGGGACCTTGTAGGCGTTGCCCAGCTTGAGGGCTCCGATTTCCCCTTCTCCCAGCAGATCATACGCCGCATGACGGCTGATGCCCAACATAGTTTGCAGCTGCCGGACCGTCACCACATCGGGATAGTCGGCAAACAGCAGGCCATAGCAGGCTTTCAGCTCTTTTTCCGGGATGAGGCGTTTCGCAGACATGCGACCCTCATAGAATGGAAATATACGGATTGGATAATCATAGGCAAATCTCCCTTCTGTAAATATCTGCGAATGCTCCATTGAACTTTCGCAAATTTGATAAGGATATTATAATTCGCAAAAATGCGAACGTCAATATATTTCGCAAATTTGTTACAATTTCCTTGTAAAACGGGGACGGGTAGGGTACAATGAATACAAAAAGACGCGCCCACGGAAAATCCGTGGACGCGATAACGGCTTGGAGAGGAGCAAAACCGTGACGACCGGCGAGAAAATCAAACGGATACGCCGCCATCGGCAGATGACGCAGAAGGAACTGGGCGAAAAGATCGGATTGGGCGCAGGCGGCGCCAACCGCATTGCGCAGTATGAGATGGGGTACCGGATTCCCAAAAAGCCGCTGCTGGAAAAAATGGCCGAAGCGATGAATGTGTCTGCAATGGCCTTGTCGGAAGGCGGAAACGGCGCTGCTGCCGATATGATGGAGCAACTGTTCTGGCTGGATGAGGAAGTGCCCGGCATCATCAATCTGGTCCGTACACAGCGGTCCGAAACCCGGTACAATGCGAACCAGGATTTTTCGCTGCACTATGATGATAACGATGACTGGCCGCCAGACAGCCCCGTGGCCATGTGGTTCAATTCGACGATCTTGAATGATTTCCTTAAAGATTGGGCGGAAGTGCAGCGGCAGCTTCGCCAGGGGGAGATTACTGAAAGGGATTACTTTGAGTGGAAAATCTGCTGGCCGGAATAAAGGTAAAGAATAATGAACTCGGTGTTTCGTTAAGCAAACGTGCCTGTTTTGCTCATTGCGTCCGCGTAGGGACGCATGGTAATTATTGATGAAGTGGGTGCAAAACTGCATCTAAAGCTGCTACGATATGTGTTTTTTGGGTTTAAGGATAAGAAAATCAATCAGCAGGCTTCCCAAGGTTGAGTCAGCAGATATCTGCTCGGGGATTAAACATGTATCAAAAAGACGGGAGGATATGTATCCCTATATAGGGGCAGCTGTTAGAAATGCGAAGGCGCAGGTAACGCGAAACGAAGGAAAAACGCCGGCAGAATCAGCACCAGGAACGGAGATGTATAAGTTGGTTGAAAAATTGAAACTCTGTCTTCTGGAAAAATGAGCATTTGCCTGCGAAAGCTCAGGTGCACAAAAAACAAGCTGTATGAACGAAATCTCGACAACATCCCAAACTTTATGTAAATCTCCTGTGTGGTATAGAATAAAAGCACCGCACAGGAGGTTATATTTGGTCAAAAAGAATCGAACCCGGAAGAAAATTCTCGTCGAGAAAAGATTTGTGAATTGTTGAAAATGAAAAATATCGGCAGCATGGGTGACATGACATCTAGAATCTGTTCAAGGAGACCATGCCGAGCTCATGGAGAATAGCCTGGAGGCGGAGTTGAACCTAACCAGCAAAAACGGACAATAGAAAAAACACCCCCTGTGTAGGAAAATAAACCTATACAGGGGGTGTTCGTATGTCACGAAGAAAATACACACATATTCAGGAGTTGGAAGAAGAAATCCTAAGTATGCGGCAAAAGGGTGCAACACGGCAAGAGATAGCAAATCAGTTAGGGTTGAGCAAGTCGCAAATCAAGAGTTGGATCAATCGGTACAACCGCAAACAGGCAAAACTGAAAGCCGGAATTTTTCCACGCCCGAAAGGCAGGCCGAGGAAAAGCGATGCGTCCAAGGATATTGTTGCAGAGCAAGCTTATGAAATTCGGCGTTTGCGAATGGAAAATGAGCTGTTGAGGGATTTTCTGCGATCCACAGAAAGGAAGTGAGAGCAAAGGTAAAGTATGCAATAATCTACCGTCACCGGGAGCAGTATCCCGTGCTTGTCATGTGCCGATTCTTTACAGTGTCCAGAAGCGGTTATTACAGCTTTGTACAGCGGATGAACCGTCCTGAAAAGGATGCCGTCCTTGCTGAAACAATCCGGCAGCAGCAGGCAAAATGCTTTCACACCTACGGTTACCGACGGGTGTGGCAGTGGCTGAAAGGCAGCAAAGGGATTTGCCACAATCCCAAGACCATTCTTCGTGTCATGAAGAAGCATGGCCTGTTGGCAGAGATTCGCCGCCGCAGAAGGTGGCAGCAGATGGGTCAGTAGTTACACAAATATGAAAATCTGCTCAACCGGAACTTTCATGCCGAAGCACCGAACTGCAAATAGGTGACCGACGTCTCCTATATCCAGACCAAACGGGGTGTATTGTATCTTTTCGTGATCCGGGACCTGTACGACAATAGTAGTGTAGCCTACAAGACTAGTTCTCAGCAGACTGTGAATCTGGTACTGGACACCATCCGCCAGGCAGTACGCAACGAAAAGAAGAAGGTCGCCGCGGAGTTGCAGCTCCACAGCGACCAAGGCTTTCAATACACATCCCAAGCATATTTCAAGCTGACCAAGCTGACTAAACAATACGGCATTACGCCTACGATGTCAAGACGTGGAAGCCCGCATGACAATGCGATGGCAGAAAATTTTTTCTCCATTCTCAAAATTGGGTGTATCTATCGCCACAAACCTGCCCCTTTCTCCGAGGTCAACGAAATGATTGACCGGAACATTCACTTTTACAACCGCGAGCGCATCCAAACGAAAACAGGAGCGGCGCCGCTAACGCTGCGATACTCCTGCCAAAACTGAATATTTCTGTATGCGGGCTCTTTTTTCATGCCATACCGCTTAATCCCGTGTCGTTTCCCTCTTGCGCATTCTGCATAAGAAGAGTAGAATTACAGCTACAGTTTTTGGTGGACCTGCGTATACAGCCTGCGCGAAGGTCCACAAACGAAGCAGGAACAACAAAACAAGGAGGTTCAAACCATGAAGATTCTGGTCATTTCGGACGTACACAGCAATGTTTGGGCATTGCAGAAAGTGCTTCAGACAGAGAAAAACTTTGATTTTCTGGTATGTGCAGGCGACTATGTGGACTACGGCATTGCTCCCTGTGAGACGCTTGCACTGATTCGTTCTCTTCCCAGTACCGTGTTAGTGCATGGAAATCACGACACACTGTTGACCCAGATTTACGGCAGTGGGGAATACCTGACCAAAAAGGGGCGGGACTTCAAATGGTCCCATGACAACTGTCTGAAAATGAGTCCCCAGGACATCACGTTCCTGCGGGGGCTGCCTACCCACCAGTACTTTGAGGCAGACGGCGTATATTATCTTGTACAGCATCAGTACAAAAGTGACTACACAACCGTGGAGTGCCGATTCCAGTTTGATCAATTCTGGAGTGAACACGCACCGGATGTGCCGGAAAATGCCCGCCGCTGCATGATTTTTGGTCACTCCCATCGCCAGGCGATCCACTACCTTTCGTCAGACCGTCTGTGGCTGAACCCTGGCAGCGTATCCTATCGTCGGCCGGACGACCCGGAAAAGACCGCACAATATGCGGTGATCGAAAATGGTGAAATTTCTCTGCGCCAGGTGCCCTACGACGCTTCCCACCAGCTCGCCGCTGCCCAGAAATATCTGGACGAAGACGGCATGATGGAGACGGAACTGCAGGACTTCTTCTTCTTCTTTGGAAATGCCAAGACCTCCCGTGATCCTCTCGTACGAAAGGTGGACCAACCATGAGCATGATCCGACGTATCCCCATGGAAGGGGTTGCCAATTTTCGGGATCTGGGCGGTTACGCCTGTACCGGCGGTTTCACACGCTGGAACCAAATCTACCGCAGCACCTCCCTGCACAAAGCAACCCCGCGGGATGTAGAACAGCTGCAACAGTTGGGGATCCGGCTTGTACTGGATTTCCGTTATCCCCATGAAGCAAAAACCGATATCGACGCGACCATTCCCGGTGCCCGGAATCTGAATTTTTCTCTTATGGGGGATTTCCCCGCAGACAACATTCCTGTAAACAGTACCGTTCGGAGTACGCGAAGCCTTTACAGGATGTATCGCCTGATTCTGCGTCATGGCGGCGCTTCCATCCTTGACGCTTTTCGCGCGGTGCTGGCCTGTGACGGTGCTGTACTGTTCCACTGTGCCGCCGGCAAAGATCGCACCGGCGTATTCGCTATGTTATTGCTGGCACTGGCGGGGGTAGACTGGGCAGACATATACGCCGACTACGAAATCAGCGAATTGTACATCAGCAACTTTACCACCGATATCTCCGGTTCCAATCTGCATAATATGCAGATGCTGCGCCAGACACTGGAGCAGAATTACGGTTCTGCATGGGGCTATCTGCTGGCACAGGGAGCTCGCGAAGAGGAGCTGGAGGCTTTCCGAACCCGCTTTGTCGCTTCAGAACACGCCTTTTCGTTGTGCAAAACGCCTAAAAACTATCGATGATGTTTATGACATTTAATAATTTTTATGTCTACCGGTTGACATTTTTCGACACGGATTTATAATTAAGGCATCTTCCGAAGGCCAACAACGGCTGACACAACGGCATTCTGTGCGGGGGAACTTGCGGTAAAATCCCTTGTGATTCCATCCTCCTCACGCAAGGGCAGTCTCTGCGTTTTTCTGTCAATCGTTTGACCTAAGGAAAAAGGAACGGCTTGGATCTTATGATCGAAAGGAGAAGTGTCAAATGAAAAAAATGGGTAAACTCGTTGCCGGTGCCATGGCATTGTCCATGACGATGACGATGGCTGCTTGCGGAGGGTCCAGCAGCTCCACCGCCTCATCCGGTTCGACCGCCAGCAACGAATCTGCTGCGGCCGCTGGTGCCACCACCATCAAAGTATGGGTGAGTTCCGGTGCAGAGGATGATGTCTATCGCCAGACCTTCGAAAAGATGGAGAGCGAGCTGGGCATTACCATCAACGATGAATACTACCCCAAAGACGAGCTGGACAGCAAACTGCAGGTTGCACCGGTGGTGGGGGACTCCCCGGACCTGATCGTTGCTGACTACCTTCAGATTCCCTCCTACTACGAAGCCGGCATGATCCAGCCTGTGGATGAATGGATCAGCGACGACCTGAAATCTGATCTGCTGCAGTCGGTCATCGACGAATCCACCTACGACGGCAAGATGGTTTCCACCGCGCAGTTTGACTCCGGCATGGCCATGTGGGCCAACAAATCGATGCTGGAAGATGCCGGCATCCGCATTCCCACCAGCTACAAAGACGCCTGGAGCAAGGAAGAGTTTGAAGATGCCCTGGCGAAACTGAAGGCCAACGGTGTGGAGTACCCCCTGTACATCCGCCAGAACAAGCCTTCTTCGCTGTACTACACGTACATGCCGGTGATTGCAAGCTTCGGCGGTGACTACCTGAACCGCGATACCATGCTGGCGGAAGGCACGCTGGACAGCCCCGAAACCATTGCCGCGTTCGACTATATCTCTTGGCTCATCGATCAGGGGTACGTGAATCCCGCCTGTGACTATGAAGATGCCTTCTACGGCCGTAAAGAGAGCGCCCTCTCCCTGCTGGGCCACTGGAAGTACACCGAGCACGTAAACGGCCTGGGCGATGACGCCATCATCATCCCGATCCCCGATTTCGGTCACGGCGTGTACACCTGCACCGGCTCCACAGTTTGGGCCATGACCACCGCAGCTGTGGACAACGGCGTTGCGGATGCCGTCTGGAGCGTCATGGAAAAGAGCATGGAGCCCGATTACATCACCCTGGTTACCGATTTCAACGGTGCCATTCCTTCCCGTTATTCTGTAATGCGTGAGGTTCCCGAACTGCAGGAAGGCGGCCGCCTGTACCTGTACCGCGAGCAGCTGGAAGCCAACATCGTTGTGCTTCGCCCCCTGACTCCCGCTCACATGACTATCTACAGCGCCATGGAGTCTGTGATGTCGGATGTGATTGCCGGTGCGGACGCCGCCGAGGAACTGTCCGCGGCTGCCAAGTCCATCGATGAGGTCATCATCGAAAACGGCTGGAACGTCGAGTAACATCGAAAGGGGAGCGCGCGTGAGCGCCTCCCCTTTTTTTCTTTCTTGATAATTAAGGATAAAGGATGTGACGCAGTTGAAAAAGTTTCGTTTTGGGAGTATGAAAACCCGCACGCAGGAAGCGGTGACCGGCTGGCTGTTCAGTGTTCCCGCCCTGATCGGCGTCGGAATTTTCATGATCATTCCCTTCTGTATGTCCGTTGTTTTCTCTTTTACAAACAAGATGTTGGTGCAAAGGCCTAACGATCCGCTGAACTTTGTTTTTCTTGACAATTACATCAAGCTATTTACAAACGATCTTGCCCACAAGGCGTTTCTGAACACATTGCTCTATGCGTTGATGGTGGTTCCCACCACGATCCTGCTGGGCACACTGCTCGCGGTTTTTGTCAACAACAGCCTGCGCGGTGTCAAATTGTTCCGCACCATTTATTTCAGCCCGCAGGTTGTCACCATGACGGTTGTGGCCGTTGTGTGGTCGTTCATCTTCTCTTCCAGCGAATCCGGCCTGATGAACTCTGTGTTGAAGTTCTTCGGCCTGGAAGCGCAGCGTTGGCTGCAGGACACGCACTGGGCCTTGTTCTGTATCGCGATCATGTATATTTGGCAGTCTCTGGGTCTGCAGATGCTGATTGTGCTGGGCGGCCTGCAGTACATTCCCGAAGATCTGTATGAGGCTGCCTACCTGGACGGCTGCAACTCCTTCCAGAAGTTCTGGCGCATCACCGTTCCGATGCTGAAAAACACGCTGGTATACGTGCTGATCTCCACCACCATCAACACACTGAAGCTCTTCACCCAGGTTTACGTGCTGACTAACGGCGGTCCGCAGGATGCCACTACATCGGTAGTCTATTTGCTGTACAAAGCCGGCTTTATCAACCAGCAGGTCGGCTATTCCTCCGCCATTGCGGTGGTGTTCTTTATCATCGTGTTCTGCATCTCTGAGATCCAGAACCACGTCATCGGAAAGGAGTAACCGCCATGAGAACCGCCATGACAAAGCGCAAAAAGTTTTTCTACCTTCTGGCACATTATGCAGGATATCTACTTCTGGTTTTCCTGTTTATCGCCCCCATCGTATATCTGGTGGTTTCTTCGCTGAAGAACGATACCCAGATCGTGGCCGACATGTCCACGTTCCGTGCATTCCTGCCGGTGGGTGAGCTTTCGCTGGAGAACTACTCGACTGTCATTCAGAAAGTCGACTTCTTTAAATTCTTCAAGAACTCTGCCGTTGTCGCGGTGATCTATGTGCTGCTGGCCACCATCGTCAACAGTATGATCGGCTATTCGCTCGGCATGCTGGAATTCAAAGGCAAGCGGCTGATCATCTCTCTGATTATCGCATTGTCTGTCATTCCCACCGAAGCAGTCATCATCAACCGGTTCCTCGTTGTGAACCAGTTGGGAATGCTCAACTGCTACGCTGGCCTGGCTATTCCCACGGTCGCGTATCCCATGTTCATGTTCCTGTACTACAATCACTTCAAGGGCATGCCCAAAGAACTGATGGAGGCCGCCATCGTGGACGGCGACAGCTATGCCGGTATCTTTTGGCACATTATGTTCCCCTTGTCCAAACCGATCATCGCCACCGTCGCCATCATGGGCTTCATCCGCTCCTGGGGCGACCTGCTCTGGCCCACGCTCGTCACACGCGACGAAACCTTCCGCACCCTGCCGCTGGCGCTGCGTGCCCTGTCCACCGACGTCTACATTTTCTGGGGGCAGATCTTCGCCTTCGCCACCTTGATGACCATCCCCGTCTTCGTGATCTTCCTGCTGTTCCAGAAGCAGTTTATCCAGTCGCTGACGATGAGCGGTATCAAGGGTTGAACTATGAAATTGCAGTATTTGGGCACCGGTGGTGCCGAGGGGTTTCCGGGTATGTTCTGCAACTGCCAGGTCTGCCGTCTGGCACGTGCCCGCAGGCAGTTCAAGGCCCGCAGCTGTTCCCTGCTCAACGATACGGTTCTGATTGATTTGTCCCCCGACCTGTACATGCAAAGTCTGCGTTTTGGCGCAGACTTGACAAAGGTAAAGGCACTGGTGGTCACCCACTCTCACCGGGATCATCTCGATACGTTCGGGGTCTGCCTGCGTGCACGGGATGGCGCGAGCATCCGCCCGGACCTCTCCGAGGCAGAAAATCACCTGCCGGTCTATGGAAACGACCGTGTGCTGGCAGCGATCCGCGCGGAGCTGGAGAACCAGCCCCATGCCAACCGGAGCCGGCTGGCGTTTCACCTGCTCTGCAAGGGGGAGCCGTTTTCCGTGGAAGGTGTGAGCTTTTATCCCATCGAAGCCAATCACAAACCCGATGAGCAATGTTTTATCTTCGCCATCCGGGAAGCGGATACATGGCTGCTCTACGCCAACGATACCGGCGCACTGCCCCGGGAAAGTCTGCGGCAGATCCGGGAGCTGGGGGCCGTGTTCGACCTCGTCAGTATGGATTGTGCTCGCGGCACCCTGCCGGGCAACAGCCATATGGGATTGCAGGAAGACATTGAATTCCGGGAATTTTTGCAGCGCAGCGGCTGCGTAAAACCGGATACCCGCTATGTGCTGAACCATTTCTCTCATATGTGTGGCCTTACCCCCGACGCAATGGATGCCCTGGCCCGTCAAAACGGATTCACCCTCACGCAGGACGGTATGACCCTGATCGTTTAAGCTATTCCCTCCTGCATATTTGTGGTGTATAATGTTTTTAAACACTATATATTGGATCGGCAGGAGGGAACAACTATGGCAACGATCAAAGACGTAGCATTACACGCCGGTGTCACGGTAACCACGGTTTCCCGTGCCCTGAACAATCGGGGCTATATCAGTGACAAAACGCGGCAAAAAGTGTATGACTCCATGCGTGCACTGGATTATCAGCCCAACGAACTGGCCCGTGCCCTGTACAAAAAGCAAAGCAAGGTCATTGGCGTCATTGTACCTTCGCTGTTGCATCCGTATTTTTCTGCCTGTGTGTACTACCTGGAAAAGTATGCCGCGCTGCGGGGCTACAAAATCATGGTATGCAATTCCAAACGGGAACGTAAAAGCGAGATCGAATACATCGGCATGCTCAAATCCAACAAGGTGGCCGGCATTGTGCTGTGCACCCGTTCCTGCGAGCTGGCCGATATTCTGGATGACGCACTGCCGGTGGTAACGCTGGAGCGCTCCATTTCCGACAAGATTCCCGCCATCATGTGCGACAACTACCAGGGTGGTGTACTGGCTGCCCAATGTCTGCTGGAGCGCGGGCGCACCGGCATCATGGTTTTTCCCGGCCGTCCTCTGGTACAGCTGCCGGGGGAACTGCGTGTAACCGGTTTTCTGGACACCTGCCGCCGCAACGGCATCGACCCCATTGTGGTCACCACCGATGAGGCACAGTTCACCAACCGCGACTACCGCGATACCATCCGGGATGCCTTGCAGGCATATCCCGATGTGGACGGAATCTTTGCCACAAGCGATGTGATGGCCGCTCAAGTGATCCAGGAATGCACCAAAATTCAGCGAAAAATCCCACAGGATGTGAGCCTGGTGGGATTTGACGATGTAGATATTGCCAGCCTCACCTGCCCGCAGCTGACCACAATCCACCAGCCACTGGATCAAATCTGTGCGTATTCGGTGGAGTACATTCTTCGGAAACTGCAGGGCGAGACCGTACCTGTCAAAACAGTTCTGCCCGTGTCACGGATTGACCGGGACTCGGTATAATCCTTCGCCGCTGACCGGTGTGCAGGGGATGCTTACCCAGGGTGGAACGGCTATCTGTAAAGGAGAAACGTATGAACAATTCCCTTCTGGAAACCACGTCCCCCCTTTCGAGAGAAACACCGATGCACGGCGATATGCCGGGCGATAAGGTGGAAATCAACGATACCCACCGCGAGAAGGCCGCGCGTATCCTGCCGATCCTGCTGGAAAAGCTGGGCCCTGTGTGCGAAGCCAATCCCAGCCATCGCGCGGTGATCTGCGTCTGCGGCGGCAGCGGTGTGGGCAAAAGTGAGATTGCCAGCCTGCTGGGGCAGGCGCTGCAGGACCGCGGTCTGGGCAGCTATGTGCTCAGCGGCGACAATTATCCGCACCGCATTCCGGCCCAGAACGACGCCGAACGCCTGCGGGTTTTCCGCTGCGGAGCCTGGAAAGGGCTTCTGACCAGCGGTCTGTATACTCCGCAGGTGAAAGAACAGCTGCTGGATCTGCAGCGTCGGGATCTGGACTGCGACAGTGCGCAGGCCGCCCAAGCGCCTTGGCTGGCCGCCTACCAGCGGGAGGGCAAAAAAGCCCTGGTCGGTTATCTTGGCTCAAACAAGGAACAGGATTTTGACGAGCTGAGCCATATCATCCGCTGTTTCAAGAATGGCGATACACAAATTTATCTCAAACGGATGGGCCGGACCCCGCTGGATCTCTGGTACGATGCCGTGGATTTTTCCCACAAACAAATCCTGATTGTGGAATGGACCCACGGCAACAGCGATTATTTTGCCGGGGTGGATATTCCCATCCTGCTCAACAGCACCCCGCAGGAGACACTGGAGCACCGGCGGAGCCGCAACCGGGACGGTGGGGTGGATCATCCTTTCACCACCATGGTGCTGGAGATTGAACAGCGTATGCTGGAATCCAACGCCCACAAAGCGGCAATTATCGTTGCCAAGAACGGCGACCTGCTGAGCTACGCGCAGTACCGTGCGCTGATGGCATAAGGAGGTGAGTGAAATGAGACCTCTCTCCAACGGCCCCATGCTCAACGCTTACCCTGACAGCATCGGCGGAAAACTGGAAGATATTGTGCACTTTCTGCAGCGGGACGAGTTAAAAGATGTATTCTCTTCCTTTTATATACTGCCCAGTGTTTTTAACACAGATCTGGACCGCGGTTTTTCGGTGGTGGACTATACGCTCAGCGACACCTTTGCCCGGCGGCAAGATCTGGAGGCGCTGCAGAAGCTGGGGCTGGACCTGAAACTTGATTTTGTGCTGAACCACGCCTCGGTGCTCAGCCCCCAGTTTCAGGATCTGCTCCACAATCCCGATTCGCCCTACCGCGACTTCTTTATTGACTGGAATGCCTTCTGGGCGGGGGCAGGCGAGATGACCGCTGACGGGTATGTCCTGCCCCGGAAAGAACATCTGGACAAGATGTTTTTCCGCAAGCCCGGTCTTCCCATCCTAATGGTACGCATGCCCGACGGTCGGGATGTGCCTTACTGGAACACCTTCTATCAGCAGGTAAATTATCAGGTCCCCACCGTACAGCAACTGATGGCCATTTCCGGCCTGCAATATACCGGTGCACAGCGTCTGCATGAGCGCATTGCGCCGGCATTGGCCGCCGGCAAGGCACCGTCAGAACTGGATTTTACCGGCTTTCTCGCCGTGCGGGATTCCGTGTGCAACTGGCTGGAAGCGCATCGCGAATATCTGGGGCAGATGGATCTCAACATCCGTTCTCCCCTGGTATGGCAGTTTTATGACGATACGCTCCGGACCCTGGCCGGATATGGTGCCCATATCGTTCGCCTGGATGCTTTTGCCTATGCGCCCAAGGCAGTGGGAGAGAAAAACTTCTTGAATGAACCGGGCACATGGGACCTGCTGGCCCGAGTCGATGCATTGGCAAAAAAGTACGACCTGGATCTTCTGCCGGAAATCCACGCCACCTACCGTGAGAAAATCTACGAAAAGATCGCACACAAGGGGTACATGACCTATGACTTTTTCCTGCCGGGGCTCCTGATCGACGCTTTGGAGCAGGGCAATGCCGACGGACTGCGCCGCTGGGCTCAGGAAATTCGGGACAGCGGCCTTCGCGTGGTGAATATGCTGGGCTGCCATGACGGAATTCCGTTGCTCGACCTCAAAGGTCTTGTACCGGATGACCGCATCCAGCAGCTTATCGATACAGTGGTTGCGCGCGGCGGCTACGTAAAAGATCTTCATGGTGCCAAAAATATGTACTATCAGGTCAACGCCACCTATTACAGTGCCCTGGGCGAAGACGACGCCCGGATGCTGCTGGCCCGTGCGATTCAGCTTTTCATGCCCGGAAAACCTCAGATCTGGTATCTGGACCTCTTCTGCGGCAAAAATGACCACGAAGCGGTGCGCAGGGCCGGGCCGGGCGGCCACAAAGAGATCAATCGTACTAATATTGCGCCACAGGCGATTGACTCGCTTTTGCAAAAAGACTGTGTCCGCGGCCAACTCGATCTTCTGCGGCTGCGCAATACGCACCCGGCCTTTGGATTTGACAGCCACCTGGAGGTTGGCGGGACCGGCAATACCCTGGTTCTGACATGGCGCAAAGGCGAAGCGTGGATTTCCCTGGAGGCCGATCTTGCCAAAGCGGAATATGCGATCACAGGATCTTCCCTGTAAGACCGCCCCATTGGATATTTGGGCGGCTACCAACTTTCCCGGCCACCGTCAGCACAATCCTCTTTTGCTCTTTTTTCTAAATACGCATCTAATACAGAGCCGAAATTCCGGATGTCCAGGAACCGAACCTAAATCAAAGTGATTTGGCGTACCTTGGAAGAGATAACCCCTTTTTTCGGCGGTTTCCAAACCACAGATGATGTGCAGGCCCATTACATGGCGCTGTCAGATCAGGCCTGCCATCGAGCCGAAGAAAAAGCCTGTCACCGCGGTTTCGAGAGATGAATCACAGCCCCTTTTATGTTACTAACGGCGGGAGCAATGCTTGCAGAATACACCTTTCGACCAAAGGCCCGACAATTGAGAATACCACTTATCTGATTATTCAAAGTAATTCCATAAAAATAAATATAAGATATAGTGTAGCACAAATCATGGGATATCTCAAAGGGAAAAGCTGCTGGATGATTTTTGACGGGCACGCAAATCTAAAATACAAATACGGAGATCGACCTTTCTGAGCCAGGGGATACTATGTTGATGCAGTAGGAAGAAACAAAAAGCAGGTACAACAATACATTTAAACATCAACTGGAGGGAGAGCGAATGAGTTCGAAGGAGTTCGTCGACTCGTTTGCGGGTAGCAAGAATTCGAGGGCATAAAGATATCCCCTTAAGGGGCCACCATGAGTCAACAATGCAGTTGGCTGCCTTATTGGTGGTCCCTTGAGGGGTGTTGTCCGTATTATGGACTTCTAGGGCCTGAACAAGCCCCTCGGCAAAGCCGGGGGCTAACTTGCCGTTACACTTTTTCGTGAATTATTGTGGAGAAAATTACACTTTATCGGAAGCGGTCTTTTGACTCATCTCCCGTATCATCCCATAATGTTTCCTGCTCTTCCTCGTGATCTTGTTATAATCATCCGAAACCAGATAGTCCAGCAGCCACGTTTTCGGTACCATAAACCGTGGGCGGCGCTGGATGGTGCGCAGGCGGCCCTCGGTGCACCAACGGCTGACCGTGTGGGGTGTGTAGCCGGTGAAGCGGGCGATCTGCTCCACGGTCAGCACGTCGGGGGCGTCGGCCAGCTGCTGCTCCAGATGACGTCGGAGGAGCAGTCGGCTGACGATCTCGTAATCGAGGGTACGGGTCAGGGATACGGCGGGTGGCTTGCGCTGGGGATAGTTCTTGTACCACCCGCTGGGAGGAGCGTAATGCTCCGGCTCGGTCAGACGGCGGCGCAGGTAGGCGGCCACGTCCGCCTTGGCGATCTTGTAGCAGCGGGTGCGCTTGCCGGTGTGGATACAGGGTACCAGCCCGCTCTGGAGCAGGTAGAGCGAGGTGCGGGTTCCGATGTGGCAGGCGATGCGGAAGTCGCTGCGGCTCATGGGATCGGGATAGGGTGCCAGCAGCGCGTCAATCTCCTTTGCCAGCCGGTCTTGCGTAATGGTCTGTTCGTTCATGGTCGGATTCTCCTTTGATGATATTCGGACCCGGAGAAACCGTATCAGCACGACAAGATTCTTGAATTTCGGGGCGATTTTCTCGCCTGCGGGGGAATTTTATGCCGGGACAGACCGGCCAGAACCCGCCCTGGCGGGCCAGATGCTCTGCCGGTTATCTTGCACGGTATCTTGCATTTTTCCCGCAAGGCGTTGCGTTTCGCCCCAAAGGGTGGTACTATACTTTTACTTGTACCCACGCGGTTCTGTGGGCGGATGCGCCGGAAATCCGCGTGGTGTGGCCAAAATGGGCCGGACAAAACGGCCCGTTTTGACCCTGGGGGGAGCACAGACGGCATTGGGGACACAAAACTCGAAATGCGATAGGGCGTTAACAGCGCCGCCAGAGTTCAAATCTCTGATGCTCCGCCAAATTAGATGCAAGGACGTTTTCGTCCTTGCATCTTTTTTATTTGATTCAGCATCAGGTGGGGCAGAGCATTTGCCATTGGGAAAAAGGATTTCCCCGGGGGTATCTTGCGGGGGATAGGGACAAAAGATATAATAAGTAAAGAACAGGTAAAACGGGCGGCGCACACCGCCAAAAACAGCAAGCCGGGGGATGGAAGTGGACATCAGCAAACTGATCCAAGACAAAAAACTGACCGATACCGAGCGCCAGGTGCTGGAGTATATTCTGGACCATCTGGACGGGGCGCTGGCCCAGGGCGTGCGGGACATTGCGCGGGAAAACTATACCTCGACCTCCACCATCATGCGGCTGTCCCACAAGATGGGGTATGCGGGTTTTGTGGATATGTGCTACAAGCTGCGCACCCTGACCCAGGAACACACCGAACAGATCAGCGAGGCACAGAATTTTCTGGACGGGTTCAATCTGGATTCCCTGCTGGAATACAACGCCTATGACCAGCTGAAACGATGCGCCCAGTATATTGCGGGGCTGAACGGCAAGTTCATCTTTGTGTATGCCACGGGATTTTCCGGTCTGGTGGGCAACTATCTGGCCAACAAACTGACCAACATGGGGCGGCTGTGCCTGTTTGCCAGCGGCGGGGATTCGGTGGGCATCTTTGAGAACAGCCTGGACAGCATCGGATTGTTCCTTTGTGTTTCCAAATCCGGCGAAACAGCCATGGTGCGGGACAAGATCAAGACCGCCCGGGAGAACGGTGTGCCCACCGTGGCCATTACGGGGGAACAGCCCAACAGCGTCAGCCAGTTTGCGGATCTGTGGTTCCGGGTGGAGGATCACTGCAAGCTGGACGACCAGAATGTGCGGCCCAACACCTTCTTCCCCCAGGCGCTGATGCTGGCTGAACTGATCGCGTACGAATACCATCGCTTGTGCATTTCGCAAAACGAAACCGGCACGGAATTGTAAAAAAAGACGAAAAAACAAGGTAACGGGTTATCAATCGTGGTAACCTGTTTTTTGTGTCCCCGAAACGGTTTACAGCGCGGGGGTTTTTATGGCATAGTGTGTGCAGCGATACGGCCGTGAGCGTCGCGGATGGGTGGACGCACCCGCAAATTCTCTAAACGGTGTGTAAAGGAGAAAACAATGAAAGAAAAAGTAATGGACGGCTTGCAGAAATTTTCCAAAGCCATGTTCATCCCCGTGCTGATCCTGCCGATCGCCGGTATTCTGATCGCGGTGGGCAACCTGTTCACCAATACCCGCCTGCAGGAAGTCCTGCCCTTCCTGAACAATCCGGTGAC
>ERZ1643247.1378-NODE-1378-length-22597-cov-9.171635_pt1 | contig 22597 bp, 20 predicted proteins | sample MGYA00579264_ERZ1643247 | MGnify/ENA primary metagenome ERZ1643247 (study PRJEB29033, sample SAMEA4952262) | chicken gut metagenome | biome: Broiler Chicken; feature: Gastrointestinal Tract; material: Caecum | place: Ireland | collected 2018 | study: Broiler... | reverse complement strand
GGCATAGTCAGTGATATCCTTGAGAAAAATGTGTCAACTAATCTTGACAATATCAGAAAGATCGCTTCTGTACATCTGAAAACCATCGTGATGTTCGGCAACCGGAACCACATACCGTGCCCCTGCCTTCTGAAACAGATCCATCCATCGTTTCGGATCGAACTTTTCCGCACGGAACATCGGAATGAAATCCTTATATCCGAACTCTTTGTGGGGGCCGTATGTCTTCACATGATGTTCAAACTCCGGACTTCCCTGAATATACATATTCCTGGAATACCACTCATTTGCAAAAGCCAGAACACTGTACACGCCCCAGTGAATGAAAATTCCGAATTTTGCGTCCCGGAACCACCGCGGCTGTTCATACTGCTGCAGCGATTCCCAGGTGTCCTGATATTTTCCTTCTGCAATGACCTGATCAATTTCTTTCAGTCTCTCAAGTTCTTTTTCTGTCATAATGCCCTCCTGCTTTTTTCTTCTCCAGTTCTTCGTTGATTCTGTCAAACAGTTCCGCACATGCCTTGGTATCTCTGTGCGGAACCACGTTGCTCTGTGTCTGCCTCGCCCGGATACAGTCGATCACTTCCCGGATTTCATACTGAAATCCGTTAACTGTTTCTGTATCTCTGTATGTTTCCACACAATTTCCGCTGCCGTCAAAAAGAAAGGCTTCCTCTGCCATATGCGGGCGCGGAACCACAATCCTTCCAGCCGTTCCGCAGAGTACCAGCCGTTCCTCCAGCGGCGCCCTGAGACTTGTGGTCATCACCGCCGGAAATTCCGGATACTCCAGCACAATATGTTCCGTCTCATCGACCCCTGTCTCCGACGGATATACGGTGATATCCGTACAACAGAATCCATTCCCGAAAAAGCCTGTCAGAAGTTCAAACGTATATACGGTCAGATCCAGCGCAGCACCCCCTCCGAGTGCAGGACTGAAATACCGGTTGGACGGATCATACGGAGCGAGAAAGCCGATCGCCGCTTCCGCCGCCGTCACTTTGCCGATTCTTCCCTGTTCCAGCCACTTTGCCGCAGTCCGTACTGCCGGAAGAAAACGGCTCCACATCGCTTCCATGACAAATACTTTTTCTTTTTCCGAACGCGCAAAAACAACGGAGGCCTGCCCGCTGTTCTGAAACATTGCTTTTTCACATAAAACCGGAATTTCGTAATCCAGTGCCATCATGGTCAGCCGGTAATGGTCGTTCGAAGTCGCTGCGATATAAACGGCATCCGGCCTTTCCTTTTTCAGCAGTTCTTCATAGTCCCCGTACCAGCGGCTGATCCCGTTTTCGCGGGCAAATGTTTCTGCCCGCGAAAAGGATTTGCTTCCCACAGCCGCCACAGTACAGTCTGCAATGCTCTTTACGGCATCACAGAATTTCACCGCGATCTGTCCCGCACCCAGAATCCCCCATCGAAAGGTTTCCGTGCTCACTCCGTCACCACTCCTTTTTGTAGCATCACATTGGCATAGAGCGCCGTTTCTCCTGTAGCGATGACTGCGTACGCCTTTCTTGCTTCCTCATAAAAAGCAAACCGCTCAATGGTTCCGATTGCTGTCGTTCCTCTTTTCTCATACTTCTTTACGGTCTCTGCGTATTCTGCCCAGATCGGAGTTTCCACAGGATCCCCCGGCATCACTTCCATCAGCTGAACCGGATGCTCTACATAGGTATCCAGCGGAAACAGCTGCAGAATTGCCTCCAGCACTTCCACAGTTCCATGACCATCCATGCGAATCACCCTGGCATCCTTTCCAATACTCTCAGACGGAAAATTTCCGTCTGCAATCACCAGCCGGTCACTGTGTCCCATCTCACAGAGAACCTTCAGAAGTTCCGGAGATAAAAGTTTCGGTATTCCTTTCAGCATGTTCCTTTCTCCTCCCATCCGCAGATTGTTCCGTCTTCATCCCACAGATCCTTCCAGTCCGAAGCCCCCGGCCACAGAAAGACCTGTCCTTTGACCAGACGGCAGTTTTTATCCGCACGGCGGATCATTTCCATTTCTTCTTCCGTCAGCGGATCCGTCACCGCACATCTGAGATTTTCCAGATACTGCGCCGGCTTCACGGAAAACGGAATCGGAATCTGTCCGTTCTGCACTGCCCACTTGATGCACACAATGGCCGGATGCACCTGGTGCGCCTCTGCAATCTTCACAATCTCCGGCATCTGCGTGTCAGCGACATCTTCCGCCGTCCTGTCACGTTCCGGACGGGACGGAGAGCCGATCGGGCAGTATCCGATCGGTACCATGCCATGTTCCTGCACATACGCAAACAGTTCCGGCTGCTGGAAACCGGGATGCAGTTCCATCTCAATGGCTGCCGGCCGGATCCGGCACTGCGGAAGAACCGCCTCCAGTTTCGGAATTGTCATGTTCGACATTCCGATATGGCGGACCAGTCCAAGCTCCACCAGGCGTTCGCACTGTCTCCATACCTGCATATACTCCTCTGCAAAAAACGGCCGGGAATCCGGATTTCTGGAATCCCCGTCGCAGCCCGGTGCATGGTAATTCGGAAACGGCCAGTGCACCAGATACAGATCCAGATAATCAACTCCGAGATCTTCCAGGCTCTGACGGCAGGAACGCTCTACCATACCTTCTCCGTGCATATCGTTCCATACTTTTCCTGTGATAAAAAGTTCCTCTCTTGTTACACTTCCTTCTTCAAACAGCCGTGTAAGCGCACCGCCGATCTCTTTTTCATTCTGATAAACGCTTGCGCAGTCAATCAGCCGGTATCCGCCGCGCACTGCACCGTATACAGCTTCCGCGATTTCTGCTGCGCTGTATTTGTCGGAGCCAAAGGTTCCGATTCCGACCGCCGGAATCTCACATCCCGTATACAGCGTATGTTTCGGCACCTGTGCGGGATCCACCGCTTCCGGAATCACGTTTTTCTTTTCCGTTTCCATGTTCTGCCACCCTTTCCAATTTATTCTGATCCCGGGAACCGTCAGATAATTTCTGCATTTCTTCTGCCGGCCCCGTTCCGGCTTCAGTCCTGATCAAATACAACCGCAACCTTACCGCAGTTTCCTTTTGCCATCAACTGATAAGCTTCACCGGCTTTCTCGATCGGAAATTCATGCGTAATCAGATCTTCCGGATGAATGTTCCATCTGACCAGACGCTCCACCAGTTCTTCCATACGCCACAGACTGGTCACCCAGGAACCGTAGATGGTCTTCTGTCCGTGAATGATATCAGGGCTCGGCATGAAGGTACAGGTTCCTCCCTCTCCGACAAATGCGATTTTTCCCCATTCTCTGGTCGCACGGATGGCCAGCTGACGTCCCGCATCATTGGCGCTTGCATCGATCGCACGCTCTACACCTTTTCCATTGGTCACGTTAAGGATCTGTTCCAGGGTATCCTCACCAGGACGGAATACATGATCGACAAGTCCGAGTTTCTTTGCCAGATCAATCCGGTAGTCATTCATCTCCACACCGATCAGTTTGTTTGCTCCCATCGCCTTTGCCAGCATCAGCGCTGCCAGACCTACCGGACCAAGTCCTGTAACCAGAACAGCATCATTTCCGCAGATGCCGATTTTTTCAATTGCTTCATAAACGGTACCGAAGCCGCAGGCTACCTGTGCGCCGTCTTTGTAGGTCAGTTCATCGGGAAGTGCAATCAGATCCTTCTCCTCTGCCAGAATATACGGCGCCATTCCTCCGTTTCTCTGCCATCCGTAGGCTCTGCGGAAACGGCTTTTACAGGAAATATAATATCCTCTGCGGCAATCATTGCAGACACCGCATCCGGAAATATGGTACACAATGACGCGATCTCCTTTTTTGAATCGTCTCAGTCCTTCTCCTTCTTCCACGATAACTCCGCATGGCTCATGGCCGGCTACCATACCGGGAATATAACCTTCTGCTCCTTTTCCTGTGTGTTCTCTGTAAATACAACGGATATCGCTGCCGCAGATAGTGGTTGCCTTTGTCTGGATCAGCACCTCTCCCGGACCCGGTTTCGGAATTTCAAATTCCTTCATCTCTACCGTGCTGTTGCCCGGAAGCGTCGCACCTACCATTGTTTTGGGAAGCATTCTGACTGCCATTTTATCATTCCTCCTTATTCTCTGACTCTCTTGCGAATCGTTCCTTCCTATGTCTTTATTATAGCAGTCTTTCCGCACGGAATAAGAGAGGACAGCGACAAAAGCAGAGGATTGATGTCGGATCATCGAAAGTCGTAATCTTTCAGTTGAAGAAACCTCCGGGACCCTTTATAATAAACAGACAGAAACAACAGAAAGGCTGACTTATGAAACAGACACAGATTACCACGGGAAAATTCTACGACAAAATTGACCTTTCCTTTTCCATCGGCAATGTACGGTGCCACGCGCTGAAATTCTCCTTTGAACCACTGCGCCGTTCTTTCCCCAGTCACAGCCACAGCAGCAACAGCTGGGAAATCCACTATATTTCCGCCGGAAAAGGTACCGTCACCCTGAACCATGTGCCGTACCAGGTACGTCCTTCCACACTCTTTATCACCGGCCCTCATGTGGAACATTCGCAGCTTCCGGATCCGGAAGATCCCATGGTGGAATATTGTGTCTACCTGAAGTTTGACTCCAGAAACCGTCCTCTGATCCAGGAACAGAATCCGGATTTTCTGAATCGCTTTTTCCGGACAGAACAGTTTCTGGGACAGGACAGACAGAATCTCAGACCTCTGATGGAAGCGTTGTTTTCTGAGCTGGAACACAGGCAGATCGGCTGCCGCACGGTACTGGAAGCTCTTCTCTGCCAGCTGCTTGTTTTCACGGTCCGGAATCTGGAGATGCCGAGAAACCAGGAAACTTCACCGGAATCCTCTCTGGCGGACCGAAACTACCTGATTATCGAAGAATGTTTTCTGTATGAATACCGGGATCTTACGCTGGAACAGCTTTCTTCCCGTCTTGGCTTAAGTCAGAGGCAGACGGAGCGCCTGCTTCAGAAGCATTACGGAAAGACATTTCTCCAGAAAAAATTTGAAGCCAAAATGGCGGCAGCCCGGCTGTTGCTGAAGAATCCCTCCCATACGATCACCGATATTTCCATCCAGCTCGGCTATTCTTCCGTAGAACATTTTTCGGCAGCTTTCCGCCAGTATTACGGGATGTCCGCAAGAGAATGGAGGAAACAGGGAGAAAACTGATATGTCTCTGTTTCTCACCAAAAAAAGTTCCCTTCAGTCCGGAATTCTCTTCCGGACTGTTTTTCTGAAAAAATCAAACAGTTCCAGAAAATCTTCTCCAAACGGTGAGGATGGAAGTGTTACAAACCAGAACTGGCGTTTCAGATACAGGACATGTTCCGGCAGAGGCTCAATTTCCTCCCGCTCCAGTTCTTTTCTGACCGCTACCCGATAAGCAAAGGTAATACCTCTGTCCTGCTTCACAAGTTCCAATATCACAGGAATGCTTTCAAACTGACTGATTTTCTGAAAGTTACCGAGTTCAAATCCTCTGGCAGACAACGCACTTTCCAGAATATCTCTGGTCCCGCTTCCCGGCTCGCGCAGCAGCAGCGGTGCCTGAAATGCCTGGCTCAGTTCCGTCATCCTGCTGTACCTTCCTTTTTTTCCGCAGAATCCCAGAAACTCTGCATCCATCCACGCTCTGCACTCATATTTTCCATGCTCAAAATTCCCTTCGATCAATGCAAAATCAACAATCCCGTCTTCCAGAAGTTCAAGCAGTGTTCTTGTATTATTTACTGTCATTTCTACCGGACGGTCCGGATAATGGTCCAGAAGATCTCCGGCAATCAGAGGCATCACCCCTTCATTGATGGAACGCGTCACACCGAAACGAATCGGAAGCTCCGATTCCTGTCTCATTCGGAATGCAATCTGCCGGTCCATCGTATGAAGTCTCCGTGTCAGTTCATACAGTTCTTTTCCCTTATCTGTCAGTACCAGCCGCCGTCCCTCCTTCCGGAACAGACTGCTTCCGTATTCCTCCTCCACGGCATGAAGATGCTGTGTAACTGCAGGCTGTGTAATATGAAGCCGTTCTGCACAGCGAACCGTACTCTGTACCTCCGCCATAGTCAGAAAGGTAATAAGATTTCTTTCCAGCATGATTCACCTCATTTTATAAATTAATTTTATATGTTTATAATAAAGCATAATTTGATTTTATGCTTTTTCTCTCCTATAATCAAGAAGAACTGCAAATGGAAATTGGTACCGGTTTCCACAACAGCTGCAGAAAATCAGCGAAGGAGACTACCTATGAAAACAAAAGTAAAAGAAATCAGCGCCGGATTTTTCGTCTGCGTGCTTCTCTCACTGGCTGCCCAGGGAATCGCCCGTTTTTTTCCGACAGTCGGAGCCGCCGTTTTTGCCATCGGCCTTGGCATTCTGTGCGGCAATACCTTTCTGAACCATGCATATCTGAATGCAGGCACTTCCTTTTCCGAACGGAATCTTCTGGAATACTCCATTGTCCTGACCGGTGCCACACTTATGCTGAAAAATATTTTTTCTCTGGGCCTTGGCGGTCTTCTGTTTATCGCTTTTCAGATGACAGGAACCATTGCCGCAGCTTACCTGATCGGCCGTCGGATGAAATTCAGTCGAAAATTTTCCCTTCTGATGTCCGCCGGAAATGCCGTCTGCGGATCCAGTGCCATTGCCACGGTTTCCCCTGTTCTGAAAGCTGATGCAAAAGAAAAAGGAATCTCTGTCACCATCGTAAATCTTACAGGCACTATCCTGATGGTTCTGCTTCCGCTTGTCACCCAGATTCTGTATCATCATGAAATGCTCCCGACCACCGCAATGACAGGCGGCGTCCTGCAGTCCATCGGACAGGTGATCGCTTCTGCCGATCTGATTGGTCAGGAATATATCGCCGGTGCAACCATTTTCAAAATTCTTCGGATTGTTTTTATCGTTTTTGTTGCTCTTGCTTTTTCCCGAATGAACGCCACTGAAGAAGGAAAACTTTTTGATCGCACTCCGTCCGGGAACAATGCTGTACGAACCGGCATTCCATGGTTTATCATCGGCTTTTTCCTGATGGCTGTTCTTTACACGATTGGTCTGATTCCGGAATCTCTTTCGGATCTCGCTCACACAATCAGCGGACAGTTTGAAATCATCGCTCTGGCAGCCATCGGTATGCGGGTAAAATTCAGAGATCTGGCAGCAGAAGGACCGAAAGCCCTCTGCTACGGACTTGCTGTGGGAACCGTACAGATTCTTCTGGCGGCAATACTGATTCGTGTATTTCTGCATTACTGACAACGATTTTCCGCATACTGGAAAATCCCCGGGGAAGCAGTACGACCTTTCGCTTTCCCGGGGATCTTCTGTTTTTACACAATCACTTTTCTCATTTTTCCGTCCGCATCAAACTCCAGAGGTGCCGTGCAGATTTCTCTGTGCCATCCCTTTCCTTCCGGATACTGTTCCAGCGGTGTGCCGAACCGGTGATAGGCAATCACGTACTCATTCCGGTCCGGAACTTTGCAGATACTGTGATGCCCTGTTCCGAGCACACCTTTCCTTTTATCTTTCTCAAGAATCACCTTTTCAAAAGAAACCGGTCCGTAAAGATTGTCTGATGTCCCATAATTCACATGGTAATTTTCACTTCCCGTATCATCACAGGACCAGGTAAAGTGATAAAGTCCGTTCCGTTTCAGCACAGTTACCGCTTCCCGGAAATCATAGAGACCCTCCAGATGTTTCATGGTTTCCGGAAGAATGTGTACCATATCCTCTGCCAGTTTCACAACCGCAGTCCGAACCGCATTCCATACTTTCTGGCAGCCTGCTCCCACAGAGCACAGATATCCTTGTGAGGGCCCACCTTCACGGAATTGAACCGGTTGATTCCGGAATCATAGTTGAAAAAGTTGTCGTGATGGGTGGCCTGCGCCACAAAATACCGTGCTCCCGCATTGTAATACAGCTCCATCAGTTCTTCCGGACGGAAATTTTCCGCCTTCCAGAGTGCACAGACATCCTTGTATCCGAATCTGGACGGATGGCCGTAGGTCCGGACGTGATAATTGTACTGTGGGCTTCCCTGAACATACATGTTCCTCGCGTACCAGTCTCCGAACATCGGTACACTCTGCGGCCCCCAGTGACTCCAGATTCCAAGCTTCGCGTCCCGGAACCATTCGGGACACTCAAACTCTCTGAGTGATTCAAACGTTGCTTCAAACATCTTTTTGCTTCCTCCTTCTCCCGTTTTCCCGCTTTGTCTCCCCCCTCAGAAAGACAAAATCACACCGGTTCCATCCGATAGCTCATCGTATATTCTCCTGCTCCGATCTGATATTCCGGATGAATGGTCTGAAACCATCCGGTATCTCCGCCAAGTCCGGCAAAGATTCCGTCAATATGAAGCCAGATTCTGTCCCCTTCGGGCAGTTCATGCCAGTGGGCCGCCTGCTCATACTCCCGGATACTGTTTCTGTGTGCGTCAAAATGAAACGGCGTCTCTGCCTGAATTCTGATGCCGCAGCCTGCCTGATCTCTCAGTTCCATCCATTCCGTATCCTCATGACCGCCCCACTCGCCCGGTACGAGATACGGGCATTCCTGCTCATCTACCTGTTCCCGGTAAGCACCGATGGGAACACTCATCTTCCGGTCCGGATACGTTTCCGTCTTTCCCCGTCCATACCAGTTCACCTCACAGAACTCCTTCGGAACCTGCAGTTCCGTCCCGATTCTCGGCAGACAGGGATATCCTTCCGGCACGCTGGTGTCCATGCGCACCTGGATCTTTCCTCCGCTCTCAAACGTATAGTGAAGATCTGTACAGATCTTTTCTCTTCCGGTTCCGGATTCCCAGGTTCTCCTTACCGTAATCCGGACACTTTTTTCTCCGATTTCCGTTTTTACCGTCTCGGTGGTTCCTTTCAGCTGATCCAGCCCTGCTTCTTTCCATGCATCCGCATAGGAAGACGCCACACCGCCGCAGGCGCGGTCAATTCCCGTCGGTGCACGGTAAAACGTTTCCTCCGGCCCGGACATCAGCAGCTGTTTTCCTCTGACGGTCCATTCGGTGATCCGCCCGGCCTTTGTGTCAAAGACAACGGCCGTTTCCCCGTCTTCCATCTTTATTACGTCTCCCAGAACGGAGGTTTTCAGACTTCCTCCGCTCTTCTCCTGTTTCTTTGTACGCTTTTTCTGAAGCACAAACTGCTTCCAGAACACAGGGTATCCTTTTGGTGCCCACCACTGATCTTCTTTGAGCACCACAGAAAGATTCAAGGTATAATCGGAATCCGGATCCATGGTTTCCGTTTCCAGCGGAAGCCGAAGTTCTGTTTCCTGATCCGGTTCCGCTTCCAGGTTCTCCACACATCCGCTCTGTATGGAACTTCCGTTCTTTTCCACCCTCCAGAGAAGCTGATATTCTTCCATATTTTTCCAGCAGAACCCGTTGACAAGCGTGATCTCTTCCGGACGCCCCGGCTTTTGACGTATCTCAATCGGAGACTGCTGAATTTTCAGTTCCAGAGCACCCGGATGCGGTTCCAGATCCGGGGTCAGAATTCCATCCAGACACATATCCGGGGTGGAATCCACCACGTTTTCGTTAAAATCTCCTCCATATCCCCAGTGTGGTTCTCCTGTCTCATCCCGATAGATCAGGGTCTTGTCCGTCAGCGCCCAGACAAATCCCCCCTGAAATCTGGGGTAATTTCTGACACATTCCCAGAATTTCCAGACATTTCCGTTGCTGTTTCCCTTGGCATAGGCATATTCACACATGATCATCGGACGGCGGTCCGCAGGATCCTGTACCTCCCTGGCTGCCCATTTCAGATCCGGATACATCGGAACACGGATATCGCTGATCAGTGATGACGGATCGCCGCTCTCATACTGAATCGGACGGAACGGATCATAATACCGGATCCATCCGGCCATAGCCGCCTGATTTGCTCCGGATCCCGACTCATTTCCCAGCGACCAGATCAGAATCGACGGATGATTCTTATCGCGCAGTACTGTTCTGACAGCCCGTTCCAGATACGCTCCGGCCCACTCAGGATCCGTGGACAGCGTTCTTTCAATCCCATGTGTCTCTATGTTGATCTCATCCACGAGATAAATTCCATACCGGTCGCACAGCTCATACCATCTGGGATCGTTGGGATAATGACACGTTCTGACCGCATTGAAATTCAGCTGCTTCAGCACACGGATTTCCTTCTCCATCCATTCTTTCGGGATTGCTCTTCCATACTCCGCATGATGTTCATGACGGTTAACCCCACGCACAATGAGACGCTTTTTGTTTACCCGCAGCACTCCGTCCTCTCCGATTGCAACCGTTCGAAAACCGATGTTCTGGCGTTCAAAATCCACAGCTTCGCCTGCCTCATTTTTCAGTGTGAATACCAGCGTATACAGGTGCGGCGTCTCATCCGACCACAGAAGAATCTCCTTCACATCGATCTGAAAAAAGGCGGCACCCGTTTCCATCGGAAAACGGCTTCTGTCATACATGCTGGCCTGTCCTCCCACAGGACTCTGCACTCTGCACAGGCTCCTTCCCTCCGGGTCCAGGAGTTCCATTTCCACAGAAGTATCCGCATAGCCGTCTTCCCGGTTCACATAGCACCAGGCTGTCACCTGACCGTCTTTCAACACTTCATCCGGAAGCGCAAATACCTTCCAGTCTCTGATATGAATCTTCGGCTTTGCATAAAGAGCCACCGGACGGAAAATTCCGGACAACGACCAGTAATCCTGGTCTTCCAGATAACTTCCGTCGCAGAACCGCATCACCTGAAGCGCAATCCTGTTTTTTCCGGGATGTACCAGTTCCGTGATTTCAAATTCCGCCGGAAGCTTGCTGTCCTGGGAGTATCCTGCCAGGATTCCGTTGACCCAGAGATAGAAACAGGATTCCACACCTTCAAAACTCAGATAAATACTTCTTCCGTCCCACGCCGCAGGCAGCTCTGCCTCCGTCACATAACATCCCGTAGGATTATCACCGGTCACAAACGGAGGATTCATCTCTCTCTTTCCCGTTTTCCTGCTGGCACAGATCGTATAGCGTTCTTCATCCGCCCTGCCCATGGGATAGACATAATTGGTATAAACAGGATAACTGTATCCCTGCGTCTCCCAGTTTCCGGGAACTTTTATGTTATCCCACGCTGAAACATCATATTCTTCTTTATAAAATTCCTCCGGCACACAGTCAGGTCCGGCCGCCAGATGAAACTTCCAGGTTCCGTCCAGACTCAGCACATTGCCCGAACTTCCTCTTTCCCCTTTGGCAGCTTCCTCTGCGGATTCCCACGCTCCCCAGGGACTGTGCATCGGCTCCCTGTTTTTCTGTGTGACCCGCTGGTTTTCCCAGTCCAATCGTTCTTTCATATCACAGTTCCTTTCTGTACCTTCTCCTGCTTTCTGACTGCAGACATCCGTTGTTCCGTTATCTGACCGCCCATACTCTGAGGAAACGGACTCCCTGCATTTCCCTGTTCCAGAAAAGCTTTACAAACCGTATTTTTTTCGTCTCCATCCTCTGATACAGCGGTTCTTTCCACGCGAGAGTCATCGGCTCGTATGTTTCACCGTCGGAGGAAACCCAGACCGTCACAGTCTCTTCTCCTGTTCTTCCCGCAAACACAGCCTCAACACCGGTAATCTCCTTCTCTCCTTCCAGGTCGAGACAGATCCACGCATTTTCCTCTTCCCTGGGAATCCAGCAGCCGCTTCCCGTATCTGTCACCTGACTCGGCTCATGCCCCGGCTTTGCACTGCTTGCAAACACCGGACGGGCATTGGCCAGATCGTAATATTCCTCTGCAACAGGAGCCGGCGTCAGATACGGAGGGCGCTCCATCGGCACCAGTGTCCGGTTCCTTTTTTCTCCCACCGCTGTCACCTGAATCCGCACCGGTTCCATTCCTTCTGATCTCGCTTCAATCCGATTGATGCCGCCATAATAGCTTCGGAACTCAATGGCAGCCTGCCCGTCCAGAAAACTGTTGGTTTCCGTAGAAAAAGTGATACTCTTTCCCGTCGGAAAAATTCCGTCGCCCTCCACGACTTCCAGCGTTACGTCCCGGTCGCAGTCCACCCGTCTGCCCTGGCGGTCTTCCGTTGTGACACAAAGCCATACATCCTCCTGCCCGTCGGTCAAAAACTCCTCCCGGTCGGCAGTCAGCTGCAGATGGTCCGGAATTCCTCTGACCGACGGTTCCGGCGCCGGGATTCCCAGAAGTTCCTGTCGATACCAGTACCAGGCGTTCAACGGAAGCCGGTAATAGTCGACCATTCCCATGGCTCCCATATTGCCCAGAATACTTCCGTGATGAAAGGCACACCACAGCGCCTTTCCTGAGCGCCACTTCGGGTCTTCCACCTCCACTCCGTCATGAAAATTAGCGGAAAACGGACCGGGACGGAAGGAAACCTGACTTCCGTACTCGGACACAAAACTCGGGAATCCGGGATCCTGATACAGACTTGCCCCGTCTCCGTTGTATCCTGCCACATCTCCCAGAACATCAAAACCGCCTCTCTGCGCGCCTCCCACGGCCGCCTTTCTGGAAGGATCCAGCGCATGCACCTGTTCCACCAGCTGTTTTACCAGTTTTCTGGCTTTCGGCAGCACCTCTTCGTCGCTGAAAAACGGTTCGTTGCAGACGCTCCATATAATAATCGACGGATGGTTCCGGTTGACCAGAATCATTTCCTCCAGCGCCCTTTTGCAGCTTTCCTCAAAAGGCTTCTGGTCTTCTTCCCGTACCGGATAGGCGCTGCTTGTCCAGTAGCCCTCCTGCTTGAGTCCCCCGGTTCCCCAGAAACAGAGTTCTGACCAGAAGAGTACACCGATTCTGTCACACTCCTCGGCAAAAAACGGATGATGCGGATAATGGGATCCCCGGATAAAATTCATGCCGCAGTCCTTGATCCTCTGAATATCTCTTGTGATTCCTGCCCGTGTCACTGCGTCCGCCCATCCGGCATGATCCTGATGTACGTTGGCTCCCCAGATCTTATACGGTTTTCCGTTCAGATAAAATCCCGTATCCTTGTCAAACCGCATCGTACGGATTCCGAAATCTGTGTCATAAACATCTTTTTTCTCTGTTCCGTCATACAGTTCACTCGTCATCCGGTATCTCACCGGATCTTCCGGCGACCAGAGTCTTGGTTCCTCCACCGAAAACTCCATGGGCACGGTCTGTGAGCAGCCGTTTTCCAGAGCATGCTCCCTCTCAGCCACCGTCTTTCCATCCAGAGAAATCCTGTTGACCAGACGGAGAGAACGCTTTTTCTTTTCTTCCGATTCCGGAACATGGATCGTCACCTGCGCTTCCAGCCGTGCAGCATCCGGTTCCAGCTGTCTGGTCCATACAAAGGTTCCCATCCAGTCCACACAGACCGGATCCGTCAGAATCAGGGATACATCGCGATAGATCCCGCCGTTGAACTGATGCTCACCCGCCCGCGGCGCAAGCTGTGCATCCCATTCATTGTTCACACGGATAAACAGTTCATTGAGACCCTCTCTGCACATTCCGGTCAGATCAATGACAAACGAGGTGTATCCTCCTCTGTGCTCCCCGACCGGCATCTGATTCAGAAAGACTTCTGCACACTGGAACACACCGTGAAACTCCAGAAGCAGCCGTTTTTTCAGATCTTCTGCGGAAAGCTGCAGTTCTCTTCGGTAGCACCCGTATCCCACATAAAATTCGTTTTCCATAAAATACGGAATTCCGAACGAATGCGGCAGTCCGACATCCGGCCACTGTTCCCAGTCGCCGGTCTCATCCGCTTCGCGGAATCCGTAGACAAATTTCCAGCCATTATTCAGCAGACGGCTCTCTCTTTTTCTCTCTGTCCTTTCCATTTCAGATCCTTCTCTCCCGCACAATCTCAAAGCCGATGTCCCCCTTTCTCCATCTGAGATCTCCGGTGGCCTCGCAGGAAACCTTCTGTTCCCGCTCGTTCCATACCAGTCTGGTCTCGCAGAACTCTCCTGTTTCATATCCGTAGCCGTCTCCGGCATCCTCATACAGAACAGCGGTTCCGTCTTTGCCCGGATAAATCTTTACCGTCACAGGCATTCCTTCCATCCGGCGGGTGCACACGTTCGGTTCCATCGTCGGCAGAAGCGTTCCCTCTTTCACAAACAGCGGAAACTTCTCAAGGGGAGCATCCGAAAAGATCCACTGTCCGCCCTCATATCTTTTGCCCGTCCAGTAATCGTACCATCCAATCGTTCCCGGAAGGTAGACCCTGCGCCGGAAGCACGGATCTGCCGCTTTCGGATCTTCTGTTTCCTTCCGCTCCCGCTCTGCTTTGCCGTTTTCCTCCATCGGCTCCGTCACCGGGCAGACCAGAAGAGAATCACCAAGCAGATATTCGTCCTTCAGCTCACAGGCCGTTCTGTCCTCCGGGAAATCAAAGGCCAGCAGGCGCAGCATTGTCCGGTCTTCCTTGTATACCTGCCACGCCGCCGAATACAGATACGGCAGCAGACGGTATCTCTCTTCACACATCTTTTTCAGCGCATCGTAGTACGGTTCCCCCAAAGCTCCGAATTCCCACGGCTCTCTGGCAAACTCGGTTCCGTGGCTGCGGAAGACCGGGAGAAAGGCTCCGAACTGGAACCACCGGACATACAGTTCCCGGTAGGCCGGATCCGCTGTTCCCTCCGGATATTCCCCGTTCCAGAACCACACATTTCCTTCCGTCACAAAGAAGGCTCCGATATCCACAGTCCAGTACGGCAGACCGCTGGCGGACAGGGAAAGACCTGCCGTGATCTGACGGCGCAGCGTCTCCCAGCTGGCGGAAATATCCCCAGACCACAGGACCGTGCCGTACTTCTGGCTTCCCGTATATCCGCTTCTGGTCAGGTTCATCACGCGTGTTTCCCCGCTCTTGTTTCTCTGAGATTCATAGATCGCCTTTGCATGATACAGCCCGTAGGCATTGATCCGGTCCATCGGCATGCAGCTTCCGGCTTCCTCCACATATTCCTGATACATACGCGACGGTTCCGGCTCTTCTTTGTGATTCCACTCCGGCGTCACCGGCTCGCTTGAATCACACCACCAGGCATTCACCCCATGACAGCCGAGCCCCTCTTCCAGCTGCTTTGCATACAACGCCCTTCCCTCTTCGGAAAACGCATCATAGATCTCCGTCCCCGGCAGCAGCAGCCCTCTTTGCTCAAATTCCCGGAAGTTTTCACACGCTCTGCTCATATTCGGCCAGATGGACATCATGAAATGAACACCCTTTTCCCCGATTCTCCGGACCATTCCGGCAGGATCCGGAAACCGCCTGGCATCAAAGGTTTTCTGTCCCCACAGATCCCCCTCCCAGGACTGCCAGTCCAGAATAATTCCATCCAGCGGGAAGCCGCTGTCCCGGAACTTCTGTACCGTCTGCTCGATCTCTTCGGCCGTCTCATATCGTTCTTTTGACTGCAGATATCCGAACGCCCATTTCGGAAGCATCACTGCTTTTCCGGTCAGACGCCGGTTTTCCGCTGCCGCCTCCTCCATCGTTTCCCCGGACAGGAAACAGTAATCCAGCATTTCATCCCCTTCCGTCCGGAAATATGAACCAAAGCTGTCATCATGGAACACCGCCGCGCCCTGTGTCGTCAGAAGGATTCCGTAGCCCTTGCTGGAAAGCAGCATCGGAACGGCGATTTTCTGGTTGGCCTGATGCAGATACTGCATGGTTCCTCTCAGATTCAGAACGCCTTGCTGATGCTGTCCCAGCCCGTACAGACACTCCTCTTCAGAAAATTCGAATCCGATATGGGTCCGGTACAGCGTCCGGTCCATCTTTCTTCTGGCGTGACGAAGCACCTTCTTTGCCCCATCTGCCGTCTGAACGGTTTCCACCGCCTCTTCCTGTCCTTCCAGAAGTGTTCCGGTCTGGTAAGCCTCCATTCTTCTGGCGCCTTTTGGTGCTTCCGACAGGAGTATCGTTCCGTCCGCTTTCTCAAACACAAGACGTCCTGTGCTTTTCTCCACACAGATGCACAGCCTTGAACTTCTGATCCTTATTTTTTTCTCTTCCTCGCAAAGCTCCCATTCTTTCTCTGCCGCTTCCGGTCTTTTGGGAATTTCCAGCTCTGCCCCCTGTGTTCCGGAAAAACTTCCGTTTTCCGTCCAGGATACCCGGACACTCTGGCCGGTCAGAGGCCGAATACGCAGAATTCCCGCCTCCGATTTCAGATAATAGCTTCCGTCTTTCTCATACCATTCCAGGATTTCCCCGGATGCTCTTGCCGTTCCGTGCAGCATCTCGTTTCTGCCTCCCCGTTTCTTTTTCTGTTTTTCATCGATTTTCCTGTATATCCCCCGACTGCTGGCAGGTTCAGGCGTAAGCGGAACTTCCGTCCTTTGCTTCCGTGCTCTCCCCGCTGTTCAGATAAACCGTATACGTTTCCTCTTCCACCAGATAAAGCGGACGGAACACACAGTCTCTGCCCGTAAAATCCCCTTCGCTGTTCAGACACAGCGGTTCCTTCCGGACATAGGTTCCGGCAATCTCTGCCAGCAATACCGGTCCGTATTTCAGGCAGTAAATCTCTTTTTCTTTTCCAAGCGGAACTTCCCGGATTTCCGCCTGCAGCTCCAGTTCCAGAAAACTCCCTTCGCCAAACGTTCCCGTTACAACCAGGAATCCATCCTCACAGCTGGTTTCACAGACGGCTCCATGCGCCTGCACGTTTTTCACACCCGACTGGCGGAAAGCAAGTTCCAGGGATACCGCCTGATCCGTTTCCACCTGCAGGCAGGCCCCTGGCTTTTTGGGGAATTCCGACTGCAGACAGAGGGTTGCCTTTGGTTCCTCCAGATGCAGTTCGGACGACACAAACATGTTCAGAAAAATCCGGCCCTTCTCCTCAAACCAGATATTTTTCTGAAGCTCTGCCGCTGCTTCCACTCCGCTTCCTGTGCAGCACCAGAAATCCCCGTACGGGCTGCTGAATTTTTTTCTGCTGTCCGCCCCCATCGGCTGATGATACTGGGACAATCCCGTTTTTCCGCTGAATGCATTCAGCACTGCATTGTATTTCAGGCTTTCCAGATGCTCCAGATACTGCAGCCTGTGTTCCGGGTCATACCGGAGCAGATATTCCAGAATCTTTTCCGTATTGTGCGCACAGCAGCTTTCGCTTTCCCCTCCGGTCAGGTACGTACGGTCCAGCCGGTTCGCTCCCCAGTGCTCCGCCTGTTCCGATACTCCGCCCCGTAGAAAATGTTCCGCCCGCGAGCTGCTGTTTCCGTTGGCAAAGGTTCTCGGCCGGATCATCCGGTAAAAATTCACGCCGGCCTTTCGATACGTTTCCTCTCCGGTCACCGCGTACCGGTGCAGCGCTCCTGTGATCATCGGCAGATGCGTATTCGCATGAAGATCCGAAAGCACATCGTTTCCCTCCGCCATGTTTCCCAGCAGATAGTCCCATCCTTCCAAAGGTTCCGCATCCGACTCCATTCCTGCGTTTTTTCTGAAACTGTACATCAGTCGTTCAAGATCGAATTCTGCCAGATACTTCCGGACCAGCTCCTGCCGGTGACGGAACACCGGATCTTTCAGGATCACGCCTGATGCCGGGAAGGAATGCATTTCCCTTTCAGAATGTTTCTTCATACGCAGTTCCCGCTTTCAGTTCAATTTCCTTTTCTGCCCCGTTGACACGCAGCTTCATCTTCCGGTCATACCCGGACACGATGCGCACGCGGGTCACCTTGCTGTCCTTCCATTCCATGTCCAGTTCACTTTTGCCCCGCAGTCTCAATCCTCTGACAGAACCTGTCTTCATCTGCTCTGGAAGCGCAGGAAGCAGATACACCGTATCCGTCTGACTCTGTACCAGCATTTCCGCCAGCGCCGCTGCCGCTCCGAAATTTCCGTCGATCTGGAAAATTGCTCCGTCTCCCATCGGATGATTGTCCATCAGATTCGGGAATGTGCTTCCGGTAAGAAGCGCCCGGAAGTTTTCATATGCTTTTTCTCCCTCTCCGAACCTTGCCCACAGTCCGATGATCCATGCCCGCGACCATCCTGTATGGCCGCCTCCGTTGGCCAGACGGCGTTCCAGCGTTACTCTTGCCGCCTTCATCAGTTCCGGCGTCTGTTCCGGATTTATCATGGTTCCCGGGTACATTCCGTAAAGATGAGAAATATGGCGGTGTCCCGGCTCCGCCTCTTCATAATCCTCCATCCATTCCTGCAGCTGACCATACTTTCCGATTTTCAGCTTTGGAAAAGATTCCATCAGCTTCTTCGCAGCACAGACCTCTTCTCCTTCTTTTCCCAATACCCTGCAGGCTTTCAGGTATCCGTCAAAAAGTTCGTACAGAATCTCCACATCCATCATCGGACCTTCGCAGAGATGGCCCTGGGTTCCATTCGGAAGAATATAGGTATTTTCCGGTGAAATGGAAGGGGAGGTAATTCTCGTTCCGTCCGGTCCTTCGATCAGAAAATCCCGGAAAAACAGCACGTTTTCTTCCAGTACCGGGAAATACCGCTCCAGAAATTCACGGTCCATAGTATAACTGTAATGTTCCCAGATATGAGTGGCCATCCACGCCTCTCCCATCGGCCAGAAGGTAGACGTAATACAGTGATCCTGCGGTGCTGTGTCCGCGTAAAGATCCGTGTTGTGATGCGCCATCGATCCGCGGCATCCGTACATTTCCCGTGCTGTCTTCTTTCCGTTTTCACAGACACGTTCCAGCAGTTCAAAAAACGGAAGATGGCATTCGGAAAGTGCTCCGCTTTCCGCCGCCCAGTAATTCATCTGGGCATTGATATTGATCGTGTACTTGCTTTCCCATGCCGGTGTCAGACTGTCATTCCAGATTCCCTGCAGATTGGCCGGAAGCGAACCCTCGCGGCTGGAAGCAATCAGAAGATATCTTCCATACTGATAATACAGAGCCGCGATTCCGGAATCTTCTTCACCGTCCTTTACTCTCTGCAGCCGGATATCCGTCGGAATCTCATCCATAGCTTCCATTCCTTCCAGAGACAGGCAGACACGACCGGCCAGTTCCTGATAATCCCGGATATGTTCTGTCCGCAGCTCCTGCCAGGATTTTTCCGCTGCCCCTGCAATCTGTTTCCGTGCCGCCTCCACATAAGCGCCCGGATGGCGGAAACTGGTCTCAACAGCCAGGTAGATCACAGCACTGTCTGCCTGTTCCACAAGCAGATGCTCTCCGATTTTTCTGACGGTTCCGCCTTCCGTCACAATCCGTGCCATCACACAGAATCCGATTCCTCCGTCTGCTTCACTGCCCGCCGTAAACCATACGGTGTCTTCTCCCTCTGTGCAGACTTCATCAGTCCAGTTATGGCATCTTCCCAGATGACAGTCAAAGGAAAGTCCTTCTGCCTGGTCACACTCCAGACGGATCGCCAGAATCTGCGCCGGCCAGGAAGAGATCACTTCCCTGTGATACTTCACACCGCCTGCCATGTAATCCACCGAAACAACACCGGTTTCCAGATCCAGCGCTCTTTGATATCCTTCTTCCTGCTCCTGTCCATGGAAATTCAGATACAGTTCTCCCGCGGTCTGATAAGACCGCTCAGAATTCGGGGTACCTGAAAGCGCATACATCGCAAGGCGCTCCGCTTCCTCCGGCTTTCCTTCCCGCAGCAGCCGCCGCACTTCATCCAGATACTTTGCCGCGTCCGGATTGATCCGGTTCAGCGGTTTTCCGCTCCAGACGCTGTCCTCGTTGAGCTGAATCATCTCCTCTTTTACTTTTCCGAATACCATGCCGCCCAGTCTTCCGTTTCCTGTCGGAAGTGCTTCGCACCACTGGGATGCCGGCTGTCGATACCACAGTTTCATCTCTTTTTCCTCCCTGTTTTTTCACTGTAAAGCCAAAAGAAATCCCGTTCCGTCTTTCCCTGCATTTTTCCCATTTTTATCTTTATTATAGCGTTTTCCCGCAAATTCATAACAGAGATATCTGACATATTGGATGCCTCCATGTCGTGTCATCGACACTACAGTTTCCCCTTATCTTACCGTCTGATCATCACGGATATTTTTTCGCCGGCTCGGAATGCAGCGGTTATACTTTTCTGATCTTTTCCCAGTATGTTTCCGTTTATCCGGAATTCAGACGCTCCCCTTCTGTACATAATTTCGATCTTCTGATCGCGCACTGAAACAAGATCTGCTTTCTTCCAGATACCAAATTAACGCTTTCAAAAATCCTCCGGTACAAAAAAACTATCGAATCCAAAAACACTTGAATTCGATAGTTTTTCTATTTTCCTTTACATCCAGTCCCTTCCCTAAAGAAATATCTTTATTTTATTCCACCTCTATTAAAGTCACACTTCGCGGAGGCACCTGAATTTTTACACACGCTTTTCCAATTTCCCATTTCCGACTTTCCTGTGGACGAATCCGATCGGGATTATCAAACGAGTTAAAGTCCTGCATTTTGCCATGAAGTACTCTCATCCGTACATTCTTTGGTTGTTTTTCCTTAAATTTTATTTCAATCTCTTTTTCTCCTTCAAGATCCATGTGGTTCAATGTCACTGTAACTATGCCTTTCGCATTGACGGATACCGATTCCTGAAGTTCCGGAATCTGAAATTCCTCTGTTCCTATGTATCCGCAACCTTCCATCCGGCTCTCAAGCAATTCTCCACTCTGATGTCCCCGATACATGTGAAAGACATGATAAGTCGGCGTCAGTGCCATGCGAGAACCATCTGTCAGAATCATCGCCTGCAACACATTGACCATCTGGGCGATGCAAGCCATCCTGACTCTTTCGCAGTGCCTGTTAAAGATGTTCAGCGCAATACCTGCCGCAAGCGCATCCCGCATTGTATTCTGCTGATACAGAAATCCTGGATGTGTTCCTGGTTCCGCATCATGCCAGCATCCCCATTCATCTACCATCATCCCGATTTTTTTTCCGGATCGTAGCGGTCCATAATCTCCGAATGTCTTTGAATTACTGTGTTCAGTCTGAAAATTGCTGCCAGTGTATCATACCACTGTTGAGCACTAAATTCTGTAGCACTCCCTTTCCTGTTCCCCTTTTCTACTCCTGCATAATAGTGCACAGACAGACCGTCCATAAATCCATGAGCTTCCTGCGGTGCGGGATGTGCAAAGCATTCTCTCAATACCTGATCCGTCCATAAATAATCGTCCGCATTTGCACCGCCACATATTTTGAAAATCGGATATTCCTTGTCATAAGTTCTCACATATGTCTGATATCTCCGATACAGCCATGCATAATAGACAGCCGTCATATTTCCTCCGCATCCCCAGTTTTCATTTCCAACGCCAAAATAGTCCAGTTTCCACGGTTTTTCCTGCCCATTTTTTTTCTCAGCTCAGCCATTGGAGAACTGCCGGAAAAGGTCATATATTCTATCCATTCACTCATTTCTCGTACTGAACCGCTTCCCACATTTCCGTTCACATATGTCTTGCATCCAATCTGCCGACAGAGTTCAAAATATTCATGGGTTCCAAAGCTATTGTCCTCTGTCACCTGTCCCCAACTGGCATTCACCATTTTCTTTCTATCTTTTTTGGGGCCAATCCCATCCTTCCAGTGATACTCGTCTGCAAAACATCCCCCCCGGCCACCGGATAACAGGAACCCGCAACTCACGTAATGCATTTACTACATCTTTTCTCATCCCGTTTTCATTAGGAATCTCAGAATCTTCCCCAACATAAATCCCCTGATAAATACCTCTCCCCAGATGCTCACTGAACTGACCGTAAATTTCAGGCGCAATCCGTCCCTTCTTTTTCTTTTCATCGATAAATAAAGTAGCCATTCTTTCTGTCTCCCTTTTTAATGGATTTTCTGATAATCAATCCCATCTGAACCGTTGCCGAAACGAAAAAGCGCCGCAGAATACAGCTTTTCTGATTCTGCGGCAACTTTTTCAGGATTCCTGGCTGCTGTTTAATGTTTCGGTTCTTGCATCCAGAAGAGGCTGATATTTCTCTGTATCGTATTCCACCAGCTGATCCCATCCAAGTCCTTCCAGCTGTTCAGTCATATCATCCCACATCTGTTCAAACTGTGCGTCATCGGAAGCATATACCATCTTCCATGAAGTATCACTTACCAGATCTCCACACTGACTTCTGATCAGTGCAATATCTGTCGTATCGCTTCCCAACGGAACATTGTTGTTTGGAACCATTGAAATCTGTCCCTGTGCTTTCATATATTCTACTTCGTTTTTCGCACCGTACTTCTCTGTCCATTCTTTTGCTGTTGTTGTTTCATTCGCTTTCAGCGTAGAGGCCCAAAGGCCAGATTCATAATATTCATTTGTAAGCGGACTGATTTCAGCACTTCCGACAATCCACTGATTGATCTGACACTGTCCATCTGCCCAGAGGCCTCCGCCTTGTTCTTCCGGAACCTGAATATCTGCTGAAAAACGTACTTCTCCGTCTTTCGTCAGTGTATAAGTGCGCCCTATCCGAGTTCTGGGATAGGGCGCATTATCCGAAATATTCAACTATCCGAGGAAATTTTCAAATAGTGGCTATATATAAGGATTTCAA